>JAABUI010000783.1_pt1 | contig 20965 bp, 21 predicted proteins | sample 5559111 | NCBI WGS metagenome assembly JAABUI01 (sample SAMN10711870, study PRJNA513365) | rock metagenome | isolation source: Antarctica rocks | place: Antarctica: Victoria Land, Buttleship Promontory
TGGCGACGAGGAGCACCGCACCTGCGTGGGACACCACCCGCTTCCCGGCGGTGTCCACTTTCAGCGGCGGGTAGGAACCGGTAGGCTGCGGCATCAGAAAGGTGCTCCTGTTTTGTGACGATGTTGACCTTAGAGACCATCATTATCCCAGGTAGGGGCACCTTTCGCCTACTTTGAAACACCCAGTTAAGTACCCCCGTGAAAGCGCGAGGGTAGGCCGCCGACACCGGTAAGGCGTGTCCACCGGCGATCCACGACGCTGACGGCAAGGAGCGCGAGCACGCAACTGAAAGCCGAGACGGTGAAAGGCAAAAGGGGAAATGCTCCCGGAACGCGGGCGGCGGCGACGGCGCCACCGAGTAGGAGCAACGTCACCCACCGCCACGTAACCCGCAAAACCATACCGATCAGATGCACCCAGACCAGGCTGCGGCTGAACAGCCAGATCAGCAGCAGCATGGCGGTGAAGACCGCGAATTCCACGTACAACGTGGTGGCATCGAGCGTGGCCATGCCGATACTGCGGAACACCCGGCTCGTGGCGTAGAGATCCGCGTCTGCCTCCCAGTGAGTCGTTCCGAGGTTCGGTATAGGTACGGCGCTGCGTTCCCAGTCGGTGGCCCACTGCATCAAGTTGATCAACACGAAGGCCGGGACAACCCACAGCATGATCAGCCGAAGAAGTACCGGCCACAGGCCCGTCAGCAAGCCGTTCGGTGGAACCGCACCGGAGCTACCAGCCCACCGCAGCGGAGAGGCCAGCGCCTTGGACGGACGACTGTTTTGCGCGGGGCTGATGGTCAGGTCCGGATATCGGCCGATCATCGCTTCGAGATCGCCGGCCATAGTCACAGTGGGAAGGTTGTTCCTCAGCTTCGCCAGGACCGATTCCGGAATAGTCCCTGGCGCAACCCATAAGGCGACAACGCGGGCAGCGGCGGTCCGGTAGCCCTTGTCTCCTTCGAGGGTGTCACCCTCCAGCCTGATCACAGCGACAATGACCAGCGCCTGCATCGGATACTGCCGCCGCAGCGTCGTCAGGTCCTTGAAGCAGTAAATCCCGCATCCGCACCGTTCCGTTGGAGCCACGTGTCGCCGGTTGCGGCGACACCTCGCCTGGCATACGCCGTCCCGCCACGCAGCAGACAACTCGACAACTGGCAACAGCTGTCCATCGTGGGAAACCCGAAACGTTCGCAGACCGTAGGCGCCCACGATCAGGTCGGGTAGTTCCGCGTTCACCGTGAAGGTGTCGGAACCGGAACTGGTTGCGGCAAAGCAGGTTCCGGTGCGCCTGGGCTGATGGGGTCCTGGTCTGGGACGGCGATGACTCGCCGCCGGATCGGCCCGATGTCACCCATTGGCTGTGCCGTCGTCAGCTTCAGGCCAACGTCCCGCTACAACGGCGGTAAACGAGCTTCCGTTGGTAAACCGATCGGGAATCATCGTCTCAAAGCCTTCCTGCCAGATGGGGGTTGATCGGTCAACTCGTCCGTCGTTGTGGCCGGAGCCGGCTCCTGGCTGCCTCGGCGGTCGCTTGGTCCAGTTGGTCTTGCAGCTCCAGCAAACTGGTGACCGCCATATCTCGTAGCAGGATCATCGCCGGACTGCCAGATCCGCCCCGGAAGTGCAGGAGCTGGGCGGTCTGGGTGACAACGGCGTACGCCTCATTGCCGACCAGGTGCGGTAGCACCGCGATCCGAGCGGCGTCGGCCATGTCAGCCGCTTCAGTTCCGATTCCCTCCTGGAGGACGTCGATCGACGGCACCCGCAGGTCGGCAGGGTTGGCCCGGTGTTCAACGAGGAACACTTCCGACAACGATCCAGCAGCCAACGTCAGGATCCGGCTACATCGATCCAGCAGGCCAGGCCACTCGAACATCGCCGGGGTGAACTCCGGCAACAACTCCAAATCGCACGCGTCGTCGGGCAGCCCTGCGGCAGCCAACGCGGCCGGTGCCAAGCTACGGATCAGCCAATCCGCTTGCATGGCAGCTGATTCGGTGAAGTGTTCCGGGCGATCGTGCATGACTGGTTCCTTTCAAGTGTCCGGCTGGAAACGACGATCAGATTCGCTTGCTCCGCCACGCCGCCCACCAGCGGCGACCGTTTTCGTTAACCCGCAACAGCAACACCAATAGGCCAGACAGCAGTGCAGCGAACAGACCCGCCCGGCCTTTGAACAGCAGAAAGGCGACCGCGCCGAATCCAGCAGAAAGGACGTACACCCAAACCACTGTCCTCCACCGCTCTGTGCGGGTCGGCCACGCGTACACCGCTAGCACAGAGGCAAGCAGCAAGACAGCCGACACCACCAGCGCAGGGCCGTAGGTCGTCATGGACGGGTTGGAGAATGTCGCTGCATGGTATTGGAGCACCGTCGCCGCTAGCAGCAGGGCAAGCAGCACCGACACGTGAGACCGCACAGACCGCCATGACCATCCGCCCGCTGCTGCGTCTCGGGCGACAACTCGACTGCCCTTGCCGGTCTGGGCCACCGACACTTTGACCTGAGGCTTCGCCGGCACCTTCTTGGAAGAGCTGGGCCGACCTGCTCGTGTGGGCTCGGCCGCCGACGATCGAACTACCACAGCTGCACCTCGTCTCCGTGTGCTCATTGGTGATTGAAAGCAGTGATGTCATAGCCATCATCGGCCTTGACAAGGGCAATGGTAGCGGTGACGGTGGTCGTTTTGGACGTACCACGCGCATCCGTCAACGCTTCTTCGAAGGTGAGCTGAACAGTTGTCCCAGCCTGATCATCATTGATGATCTGCGATGTAATGCCCTTTGGATTGACCAACGTCGAGCGGCTCCCCCCGGCCTTCCACATTCCCCAGTCCGTTTGCAACACACCTTGAACCGCCCCGCGAGCGGACGGGTCAAGGTGCGGCAGCGCGGCGAACTGGTCCTGCTCCGTCTTTGCACCCTTCGGGTCGGCGTTGTAGTACACGACCAGAAAGGCAACCGCGACATCCACCGCAGAGGACTGATCGGTCAACGACCTGCCGTACTGCAACGCCAAGGGTTGCGGCACGTACACCGGCGCGACGTCACCCACAGGCCGAGCGGCGATGGTCGCAGTTGAACTGGTGACCTTGCCCGCGATCACGTTGAAACCGAACGCCGCCAGCAGCAGCGTCCCAACTACCCACACGACCAGCCGCGCCCGGTAAGTCACGACTGGTCCTGCCCATCGCGTCCGTCACGGCTGTGACGGCCCGACTCATCTGTGCTGTCCCGCTGAGTCGGCCGGAGCGGTTCGCGCTCCGGGGTGCGACCTGCCCGCCGGCTTCGGGGCCGACGCGGCACCACGGGCTCGTCAGCACCGCTCAAATCCGGCTGATCCACCGAATGCGGATTCGTCCCACCTCGGTTTTCGGCACCAACCGAAGACGGTGAAGCACCATTGCCCGTCGGAAGTCTCGGAGTGGCGGTTCGCCGTTCCGTCTCGGTCAGCGGTTGTCTCGCAACTGACGCCGGACCTGCTGCCGGCGCGGTCGCTGGTGCTGGTGCTGGTACTGGTGTTCCGATGTACTGGGCAAAGCTGTCAGCTCTCGGCTGTGTCGCCGACTCAGACGCCGAAGGTGCTTGGGGCATAGGTGCACCGGTGCTCTGGCCGACTGGCGGCGGCGCAGAGGCGGTCACTTCGTGACTGGCCGGTGGAACCACAAGAGGAACCTGAGCAGACGAGGCGGGTGCGACCGGAATAGGACCGGGCGCTGCAGGCGCGAGCGGCGGCGGAGTGGTTACAGCAGGCGTCGTTGGTGGTGTTGGTGGTGTTGTTCCCGGGACACTGCCCTGCGGACTCGGCACCGATGCAGCGGGAGCGCCAGGGACGGGTACCTCAGCCGGTACAACTGGTGCCGGTGAGGGGAAGGGCGCGGGTGCCACCGGCATAGGTGCGGGCGCAAGCGGCGCGGGGGTGAACGCGGCAGGCGTCGTGGGTGGTGCGGGAACACTGGGCTGGGACTGGGGACTGACCGGACTTGGCACCGATGCAGCGGGAGCGGGTGGGACGGCGGCCGCGGGTGCGCTGATTGCCTGCGCTGCCGCCGGAGTGGCTACCGACGCTGCCGGTGCGGCTGCGCTGATCGGCGGAGCTGGTGAAACCGCGCTGACGGTGTGGATAGCCGGGTCCGGTGCGGCTGCTGGGGTTGCGACAGCGGCCTGACTGACTGCGGGACTGATCGTCGGTACGACCGCCGCCGGGACTGCGCTCGAAGGGAGGGCCGGAGTGTGGATTGGCGCCGGTGTGGGTTGGACAACGGCCTGAGCCGCAGCTGCGGGCGGCGCTACAGGTTGCGCAGGAGAGGGCGCCGACCCAGCGCCAGGACCGGCCTGAACCTCTCGTGTAGTCGCGGGATCTGAACCACCACTACCGGCGGAGGGGATGAGCGGCAGCACCGTCGGCGTGATCCCTGCGTGATCCGGCGCACCGGTCACACCTGGTGTTGCTGCCCCGGCTGTGGGGACGCTGATATTCGTGGGCATCGGCGTCGCCGGAGCCCGCGGCGGCGGCCGCCCATTCGAGTGTCCATTCGATCCGCCCGTTCCGTTGCTGTTCAACGCCGGGACAGGTGCTCCAGCACCAACCAGAGCCGCCCCGTCTGCCCCCATTGCGGGGGCCAACGACAGAGCGGCGGCTGCCACAACGGCCTGCCGCAGCTGTGTGTGCGCCTCCGGGGTGGCCTTGGCAGGGTCTCCCAGCGTCAGATCGCGCCACTCGTTGAGCGCGGTGTTGACCTGTGAGCCGACCGGCACCTGCCGAGCCAATGCCTCCAACTTCGACGCATGCTGCACCCGTTGCGCTGCGGTGGGGTCCTTCGCCGGCGCTGAAAGCGCCTGCACATCAGTGCGGAGCCGCCGCGGATCGGTTGTCGGATCTGCGTGTGAAGGCAAACCGACCTTATCGATCTGATCCGGCACGCCGTGCATGGCTACTGCCTCGATCGCCCGGTTCCGCACGGTCTCGTCCACAGCGCCGTCGGCTGCCTGGGCCGCGAACTCACGAAGCGCGCCGCTTGCCTTGTGCGTGGGATCGATTCGGTTGATGCCGCCGAATATCCCGGCGGTCTTGTCGATGTTCTTGGACGCGGCCGCCGCGGTCGGCAACCCGTTTTTCGCTGCCAAGTCGCTGCCCAGAGCGGTCCGCCGCACACCGTTGCTGCCGGACTGGCCCAACGAATCCCGTGTCTTGGCCAGGCGGTTGGCTTCGAGAACCGCCGGGTTCTTCGGATCATCGGCGTGCATTTGACCGGTCGCCGCGACGTGCCGATCAAATTTGGTCTGCTCGATCGACGCCGCCCCGGCTTCGTCTCCAATAGCACGCCGCGTGTCCGCAGTGACCTGCGCAGCATGATCCGCCGCTCCCTGAGCCCGTTGAGCCTTCGACAGCGCGAACCCTTCCTTGGCTCCGGGGGTGTTCTGGATCGCCTGGCTCCGCAACTTCTCCTCGGACCGCAGATCGGACTTCGTCTTCGACAACCGCCCAGCATCGGAGGCCGTCGAAACCCCGCGAATTGAGGAACCGATCCGAGACGTGCCAGGCACCGCTCGAGTGATACCGAGTGCGGCCGACTTGAACTTCTCCGCCGAGGTCAAGGTCGTGCCGCTCGATGCGGCCGCCTGTGAGGCGCCCTTCATGCCAGCGACAGCACCGGCACCAGCCAGACCGACAGCCAACGTTCCAGCCGCAACGGTCTTCGCAGCCGTTTTCGCGGCGTTGGCCATTTGGCCTTCGATCGCGCCACCCGCCTCCTTGTTGCCGACGGCGAGCCCAGAGATTGCGCGCATCGCGGGCCGTGCATAGATGGCCAACAGAATTGTCACAATCGCGCAGGTGCAGATCTTCCAGAACCAGCCGACGTCGGTCGAACCCATGATCATCGTGTCCAGGTAGGCAACCAGGACCAGCGCCACACCCCACGACACTTGTCGCACCAGGTTCGCGAACAGCATTTCGGCGAGCTTGATCGCCGCGACCCGGGAGGGTCCTGGGAAGGCACCCAGCATCAGATAGATCGGCGCGAACACCATCAACACCAACAACGCCATTTTGACGGCCAGCAGCATCGCGCAGATGAACCACACCGTCAGATTGATGATGATGCCGCCCCACACGGACATCCATGCCGCGTCCATGCGCGTGGAAAAGTCAGTGCCCATCGCTGTCTGGCCTGCGCCGGCCATCTGGCTATTGACTGTCAACAGCCCGGAGATACGATCGTTTTCATTCCAGCACGATGACAGGTCGCCTTTGGCGCCAGGTGCGTATACAGCACAGACGTCATATCCCCAGAACTGCAACCACGGATTGAATGCGATGAGCCGTGGGCCGCCCCCGTCGGTTACCTCACCCGAGATGAAACTGCCATGCTTCGAGGCTGCACCGATTTCTTCATGCGCATTCCAAATAAGAGAGGTCAGCATGTACTGTTTGCCGTCGGCATCCATTTGGCCGTTGGGTGCTGTGCCGATGTATTGGGCGTTGAGCAGCTGCGGGCCCCAGAGTTGCTGCGCAGCTTTGTCATTGCCGAAGGCGCCGTAGAGCCAGGGTTGATAGACCAACGGCACGTAGAAGGCGTCCTGCGCGCAGGTGGTGACCGCGTCCTGGCTGACCGAGATGCCACCCCACCCACCACCCCCCACGCCGGAGGAGTCCTGGAAGTTTGCTTTGCAGATACCGCTCCCAGAATTGGTAGGGAGATCCGCAAGTGCTGTGAACGCCTGCCCGGTCAAATCGTTGGCGACGCTGTTCACGTTCGATGCCATCTTCATGGGGTTCGCTTGAAACCACAAGAAAGCGCCAACAACGAGGATCATCCAGGCAATGCCCTTTAGGACACTCTCTAGCCGGCCCTTCGCCCAGTTTTTCCACCATAGATACATCGCGCCAGCTATGCCGAGGATGCCGAGGAATGTCCCCGCGATGGCACTGGTGGCATTGGCCAAGGAGCCGATGGCAGGTTCCAAGAACTGAAACGGATGGGCTGAGAACGCCCATTGGATCAGGCTCATGGTGACACCGGCGAACAACTTCGACACCGAGAAGATAAGGTTTGGGATAAACCCGAACCAACGGTTCATTGAGAAGCAACCTGGATCATCACCCCACGCGTTCCATTGAAGACCAGCGAGCCCGTACCGGTGATAGGACGGCGCGTACTTGCCGTTCTGTTCCCACGCCTTGATATCAACGACAACCTTCGGTGGATTCATATCGTTCACCGGAGGGCGTGGTGCCATGCCCTGGTAGTCCTTCGGCGCATAGGTCCCAGTGTCGTAACGATGGCCAGGCAGAAAAGTATCCAAACCGGAACCACCGACCGCCGGATTGGGAACATCGACGGGACCGCAAAAGGCCTTGATGTCATCGATGATCGCGTGCGCGGGGGTGGCTGCCCCGATCCACAACGTGAGCATGGTGCTCGCGCCGATCAACAGCAGGACCACCCGCCGGACGATTCGCTGCGTCCGAGTGGCCTCTGGCCGCGGCCGGGAGTGCGCAGGCAAGGTCCGGAAGCTGGCCAGCCGTGTGGACTGGGAGGAGTTGAGCGTGAGCGTCAAGGCGAGCCCTCTCGCATGGGCCCGGTGGTAGCCGGGCGCGGGTTGGTGTAGGGCGGTGCGAGATCACGGTACCTCGCCCAGGCCCGCAACCGCGGGTATCTGCGCTTAGGTGGCGCGAGGTAGGTATGGAACCGCGACAAGCGCGGCCGGGCTCGTTACCATAGGGCACCGACACACACAACCGGAGAGGGGTGGCGGCGATGGTCGATATTCGTCCTCGCGAAGGGCGGGCCGAGCCGACCTTCGGCCAAGCATCTGGGAACAACGCCCGACGGCTCCTAAAGTGGATCATCATCTCGACCGTCGTTGCCGTTCTGCTGGTTGCTGCCGTATGGGGCTTTGTCGCCTGGAAAGCTTCCCGCACCGACGTCAGCCAGGCTCCGTTCACACCGCCCGCTGCTACGGCCTCACCCACGACTGATGCGGGGGTCGGCTGGCCGAGCCAGCAAGCAGCTGGCACGACAATCTTCAAGAAGTTTTTAGATCGGGTCAGCGCAAACGACCCGGCAGGAGCGGCCGCAGCTACGTCGAAGGGATTGTTCTACGTCAACAACGATATGTACATCGCCTATGACTGGCCAAGCCCTAACCCGAGTCAGGCAGCGACCTGGACAGCTCTGAAAGCGCATCTACGCGGCCTCGCCTCTTCCGACGTTCAAGAGGTCAAATACCAAACGCAGAGCAGCGACGGCCACACCGGCGTCTTCGCTTTCACTACGCCTAAGGGCATCCACGGCACGTTCTCTATCTATCAAGGCGCCCCCGACACCGCCGCAGGAATGTTTAGCATCACGCTGTGACTGACCGACCGGTTGGCCCACGCGCACGCGGCGAGCCGATGGACTTGGGAAACCTCATCAACGAGGCACATCTGGCGGCAGCGGGCGAGCAGCAACGTATGGTGGTGACCATCGCCGGACATGATGTCGAGCTGGCAATAACGGCGCCGAGCAGCAATCAGTGGCCTGGCCTGCCTGGACCGACGTAGTCCGGCAGGTCTGCGGATTGGATAGGGCCAGGATTGGATGCGGGCGTGTCCCACGTATCGACGTATCCACGGCCACGAAGGCGGATTCTTATTCGTCGTCTTCGAAGCGTGGAAGCCGTTGTGATGGCGCGGCAAACGCCGGTGGTGGCGGCACGGGGGTTCTTGCCGGTGCGGGCGCGGGTGGCTGGTCGTCATCGGTTGCGGTTGGTGCAGCGGCTGGGCGGGTCGCCTTGCGCCTCGGTGGCGTCGCCTTCTTGTTGGCCGCTCCGGCGGTCGGCGGTGGTGCTGGCAACGGCAAGGGCACCGGTGGTTCGTCTGGATCCAGTTCACGAGCCTCCGCGGTCCCGGTCGAGGGGGATGGGGATGCGGCCCTCAGGACGGTTGGCTTCAGGAACGGGTTCGTTGGGGCAGTTTCCCTTGGGGGGAATTTTTCATCGTCACCCCAACCGGCTGTGACGGTTGAGCCTGTGTCGGCCGGTGTCGGTGCGGCGGATGGCGGGGTGAGGTCGCTTGGCCCCGCATCAGCGGGTTCCTGGCGGCGGGTGCTGTTGGGTCGTTTCGGTTTCGTGGAGTTTTCGGTGGCGATTCCCACGAGGACGTCGGTGGGGCGTGCCATCACTGCGCTGGGTGCGGCTTCTATGGGTAACGGCTGTCCGTCGGCGGCGGTACGTTGCACCGGTAGGTAGGTGTTGAGGTCTTCGTCGTTGTCTGCGCCGCCGAACCAGGGTCCTTGGACGACCATGACGCCTTTGCCGGAGCCCGGCCGGACCAGTTGACGGCCTTGGGGAAGTTCCCGGCCGGACTGGGTGCCTTGTCCTTCGATGCCGACGAAGTCCGCCGGCGCGCGGTAGGTTTCGCCGAACATCATCCGCAGGCCTGGTTCGGTCATCCAGCCGCAGCAGATGCGGATGCCGATGTTGTCGCGGAGCGCGCCGCCGAACATTGCGGCGTCTGGGCGTTGGGCGCCGGTGACTGAGTGCATCCCGACTTTGCGGCCTTCCAAGATGACGTAGGACCAGTCCGACCAGACCTGTTCGGCGATCGCCTTTTTGCCCTTGTCCTCTTCTGAGATCGCTTTTTTTGACATGGTTGACAGGAGGCTCAGCCACTCGTCACAGGCTAGGAAGCGGTAGTTCGGTCGGACTTCTTTGGGGAGAGCTGCGATGCTGGAGACCTTGTAGTGGACGAGGAGTTCTTTGCGGCGGTCCATTTCGCGGCGGATCTCGGCGAACATCGCGCCGATCTGTGGGTAGGTGAGGGCGATCGTGCAGGCTTCGGGGCCGTCGGGGACGGCGGGAATGATGCCCGGTCGGCCTTCCCATCGGGCCCAGCCGCCTGAGCCGCCGCCGTCGGCGATCTGCACTTCCCATCCTGGGGTGCGGGCCTTTTGGTAGACCATCGTTTCCATGGTGGCGGATTTGCCGCCGCCGGTCTCTCCGCACACGAGGATGTGCGGTGAGGTTTGTAGGTCAGTGATGCACCAGGAGCCGGTGCGGGTGATCCGTCCGGCTAGGAACTGTGTGGTCGTCTCTGGGAGGGCGTCGGCGAGTCGGACGTCTGTGGGGTTGACTGGGACGAAGGGGGTGCAGCGGACAGCTTTCTTGGCCAGGTCGATCTGAAATTCCCATTCCAGTCCGGGGTGGCCTTTGTCGTTAGCGGGGAACGCTTTTTGGGTCCACTCTTCGTAGAAGCCGGACATTATTTTCCAGCTGCTGGTTTTGAATCCGGTGGGAAACTGCACTTCGGTAAGTCCGGGGACGGCGGCGGAGCCCCAGGACACGGCGATTCGTCGCCAGTGCCCGACTGGGCGTTGGCCGCGGCGGAGTTTCCAGTGCCGCTCGTATTCCAGGTGGGTTCTGGCGATGTCGAACATGTCGGTGAGGACGGTGCGGCGGCCTTTCGCCACGATGGCGTGGCGGGTGATGGCCAGAACTAGCCAGACTCCGAGCGCGAGGAATCCGGTGGCCGGGCGTGCGTTGGTCGCGGCGATGTAGAACGCGGCGATGCCGAGGGCGAGGATGGGGATTCGGAGGAGCCACCGGTCTTCCCAGATGGTTAGGCCGTAGAAGTTGCGTAAGAGCAGCAGTGCTCCCTTTTTCGGTTTGTCACGTTTGGCGAAGAACGTCAGACGCGCCCACGTCCACATCAGACACAACAAGATCGTGATTACGGTGAACACGGGGATGGCCGGGTGGGTTCGGCCCCAGCGCCACGCCGCACCTGGATCTCGGATGAACTGCCAGATCAGGTATGCGGCCGTCAGGATAGGCAGTATCGCTCGGATCAGCCGGAGCAGTTTGGCCAGCCGCAGCGGCCATTTCGATGGTTCGTCGGGTGCAGTGCCTGTCTTGGCGGGGTTGGTGAGGGCGACGATGGGGTCGAGGGCGTCGTCGGCAGGTTCTGTCCGAGGTTTGGGGTAGGCCACTACTTGGTGCTTGTCGGGCTGCTTGCGTTGCTCCCCGATTTCGAACGACCACAGTGTCTTGGCGCTCAGGATCGGGTCGTTGTTCCACGCCAGGGAGACCAACCGTGCCACTGTTCGATTTTTCGGGTCGAAGTCGTCGGGGCAGCGGATCAGTACGAGTTTGGGGTGCAGGTGGTCCCACCCTTGGGGGAAGATCCACCTGGCAGCGGAGGCACCGTCGGGGAAGGCGAGGTGTTCAGCGGTGACCTGGAACATCGTGTCGGTCCAGGCATCCCGGACGGTCAGGATGCGGCGGCCGCAGCGGTATCCGCCGTAGGTGAAGCCGATGAGCCCAGCTGCGAGGCCGAGACCGCCCGCATAAAGGGTCGCCGCGGCGGTGAACGCCAGCAGGGCGACGCTGAGCAGCAGTCCCCTGCCGGTGAACAGCGCGGCCGCGGCGGTGGCCACTGTTGCTTTGACGGGGGGAAGCGGCTTCGGGTGGTGGTGCCGGTTCTGATTGCGTCGGACGTTGCCCCAGAAAGCGAGCGCGAACACAGCAGCCAGGGCGACCAAGATGACCGGCAGCGGTCCGGACAGATAGCGGGGAAGAGTCATCACGTCGTCCTACGGCCGGTGTGATCATTCACGAGAGATGTCCTCCCAGGCAAGGTGGTCGCAGCTCGGTGGTGGACCCAGCCGCTTCTACGTTAGCGGTTTGGAGGCCTGAAACAGTCGGTTCTGCCCACGGTGTCTAGACAGTCTGATCGTGAGGATCGCGTTGGTAGCCGGTCAAAGGGTTGACCTTGGCGCCCAGCTGCTTGTGGAATCCTTTGCCGCCAGGCTGATCGATCGGGACGATGAATTTGGCGGTCTCGAACTGCATGACGTGACCGCCGGTGGGCATCTTGCGGTTGTGCACGGTGTATCCATGTCGGCGAAGGAGCCGTATCGCTGGGTCGGAGGTAGCCACTCCGCACCAGCGGGTAATCCCGGCCGCCGCATCCGACGCTTCGATCGCGGCCAGCAGCTGTGTGGCGATGCCCTGGTGCCGACAGTCGGGGTCGGCGGCGATCCACGCCAGACACCGCGATTCCCACGTCAGCTCCAACGCAATACCCGGAGATGCCTCCAACTCGCCGGCCATGATGTGCACCACGGAAGGCAGATCCATCTCCGATGTCACTCCACCGACGAGTCTCCCGTTGATGTACGCGCCGAGGTGCGTGACGACCGGAGGAGTCTTCCGCCCGGGGAACAGCCGGGCCAGGACTCGTTCGGCTTCGATGTCGTCGGCCAGCAGGCGGGGCCCAACGTTGGGATGTTGCTCGACCGGAAACGCTTGGCGGTACAGCGCGCCGAGATGTTCCCGCTGAGCACGGTTGCTGATGCGGGCGATGGTCACCGGACGGCCGGTGGACGGGGCCGGCATGGCTAGATGGGCAAGGTGGTGGGGGTCCAGAGCCCGGGCGCCGACGCCTACACCGGCACCGTCAACAACGCGTGGGCTGTCCCTGGGCTGCTTTTGCGCTGTGTCAACGCGGGAGTGGTGGAAGAGATCACCGTGGTCGCGATTCCGTTCCTGCTCTGCACCCGCCGAGGGTGGAACACGCGGTCGATCATTTTGCTCTGTGCCGTATTGCGCTGGCCCTATCACCCGTGCGCGCGGCGGCCGAGGTGATGAGTGTTGATGAGTTGGCCGAGTTCTCGTTGGTTCCCCGTACGGAATTGCCGGTGAAGCCGCGGCCGGCCCGTACTGCGGTGCGAGCGGGCTCGCCGCGCAAGAAGCGAACGGCGTCATCTGCTGCTTCGGCCCGCGAGGCCGATCAGCCCGCAGATGCCAACCGTTAGGTGGGGTGCATTCACAAGTTCCTGTGTTCGGTCGGTGGGTGTAGATAAGCCCGTGGCGCGGAGGATGAGCGATGCAACGTTGACGCGGCTGCGTATTGCGGTGGCCGATGCGGAGGTGGTGGGCCGGTACTGGTCGCACGTACTACGGTCAGATGATCCGGCGTGTTGGGTGTGGACGGGTGCGATCTCTGGGCGAGGCCATGGCCGGTTTCAAATAGCCGACGACTACTTTGCGGCTGAGCACGGTCGAGTGCAGCGGCAGACGTTCGTTGTCATCGCACATCGTTTCGGCTTCGCCGTGAAGTATGGGGTCGATGCTTTGCTCGCGGTCCCGGCCCTTGCGCACCGCTGCGACAATCCGCTGTGCCAGAAGCCGACGCATTGGCGCGAGTCGAACCACCGGGCGAACGGTCAGGAGTACGCAGTGCGACGTGATCAGGTCCGTGGCAACCTGGCGGACTCTCGGGGTGCGCGCGGCCGTGCTCGGGCGGTGCGCGACGCTGCTCGTGGGGGCCTGGACGTGGACGCGGCCGTTGCGGCGGGTTGGCTACCCGTGCATCGGGATCAACATGATCTTTTCGAGCTTGGCGAATGCTGAACGAACGAGTACGCGCGATTCAGTCAAGAGTTTGAGTCGTGGTCCATCTATCTGGAGCGGTGATCAAAGTTGTGGAAGCGTCGGAAGGCTGACTCAGTACCAGCTGCTCCTGCGGTGTCAGTGCAGAGAGTTGCGACGGCAGAAGAAACTGCAGCGCGAATGGCCACCTTGACGGTTCCGGAGCGGGAACTGTGGGAGTGGGGCAGGAAGCAAGAGCCGATGAAAGTGGGGTGCATCCTCGGGTCTTACGTGATCGGCGTTGACCTTGATCTCGAGTTGTACCGTATTCAGCAGCACATCAAGCAGTGCCTAGAACCCGCACCTCAGAGGCACTCTGATCCTCCGGTGACCTGTACGCATACCGGGGCCGGTGCGCCGTTCCCGTCTCGCTTCAACGCGCTGGTCGCTGACGTATCGGGGCCCGATGGCGCCAGGTGGACTGCCGAAGCGTTGGCGCGGGCCATTACAGAACAGGGCGTCCCGGTACTGCCCCACTTCGTCGCAGGGGTCAGCAGCGGCGACCGCCACGCGGAACCCTCATTCGTGGCGGCGGTGGCCCGCATCTTCGATGTGCCAGTGTCGTACTTCCAGGGACGGGCGGTTCGTGTGGGCACTGACCCGGCCACCGGTGGTCAGGTAGTCGTGGAGGAGCTGCGCGACTCCGCTGGCGTGCCTCATCCGTATCCCGTTCCTGCCCTCCGGTTGGCTGCACAGTGAAGGCCGGTCGGTCAGCGCCGAGCGCGACTCGGACCATCGGCGGCGGGTGAGTCGGAAGGCGTACTCAATGCTCGGACGACGGTTGCTCTGCCGACTCCGAGGACGGCGGCGATGTGGTTCAGGGTTGCTTTCTCTTCCCGCATCTGTCGGGCCTGTTTGAGTCGCCCGGGTGTCATGACGGTAGGACGGCCGCCGTGGCGGCCACGCGCCCGGGCGGCCTGCAACCCTGCGTGGGTGCGTTCGACGATCAGCCGGCGTTCCATCTGGGCGACAGCGGCGAAGATGTGGAAGACCAGCTCACCTCCCGGGGTGCTCGTGTCGATGGCTTCGGTGAGGGAGCGGAACTGGATTTTGCGGGCGGCGAGGTCGTTGACGGTTGCGATCAGATCGGTGACGGAGCGGCCGAGCCGATCGATTCGCCACACCATGAGCGTGTCTCCGGAATTGAGGTAATCCAACGCCTTGCGCAGCTCGGGCCTGGCCATGGTCGCGCCGGAGGCTTGGTCGGTGAAGATCCGGGCGGCGCTGGCCGCGCGGAGGGCGTCGTGCTGGAGGTCGGTGTTCTGCTCGTCGGTGGACACCCGGGCGTAGCCGATGATGTTGCTCATCGGTGATGTCCGCTCCCCCGCTGCTGACCCGGCGGCTGATATCCCGGCGGCGGCTGTGGCGGCTGTTGCGGCGGCTGGCCGGCTGTGGGCGACTGCTTGGCCGTCGGCTTCGGGTGCGTCGTCCTGTGGGCTGCCTGCGCCTGCTGCTGGGCCCGGTTCTGCGGTTCACGGTCGGGGGCGCCGCGTGCTGCGGCAGCGGTGAACAGTGCTTGCAGATCGTCGGTGTTGCCGCGGGCTCCGCGGATCGTGGCGGTGAGCAGCTCCCCGGCGTCCATGGTGTCGAAGTTGATCGGATGTCCCGTGCTGTCCGCCAGGTCGCGGATGAACAGCCGGCCGGTTCGGCCGTTGCCGTCCGGGAACGGATGGATCACGTTGAGCTGGTTGTAGATCTGGGCGAGAACCACGGGCGTCTGGTCTCCGAACCCTTGCAGGTAGTCATCTGCGGCGATCTGGTCGAACAGCTTGCGGGCGGTCACTTCGACCAAGCCGCCGTCCAAGAAGTGCGACAACACTCCATCGGGCGCCACTTTGGCGACATCCCAATCACGAGGCGCACCGGCCCAGCCGTACACGTCCTGGAACAGGTAGCGGTGGGTGTGCTTGAGCCGGTCCCAACTGAACTCGGCGGGCAGCAGTGACCGATCCCGCCGAATCTCGACCTGACGGGCATCGACCAGAACCCGCTCGGTGGACTTGAGCTGTTCCCGGTCAGTGATGCCCAGCTTGTTACGCAGCACACCGTTGGCGTAATGCAGATCTTTCGGCGGTCTTCCCACACTTCAGGGCAACGCCACGTCGCAGCGCCGCAGATACTCAGCCCGCGAGATGTGGCCGCGGGCATACTCGCGCAGCGCCTGCTCATGCGATGGCGGCGTCCCCAGACCCTCCATCCGGGAGGAAAGCACGATCTGCTCGACCTCGCGGTCAGCATCGAACGGACGGCGCAGCGCAGCTGTTCCCGCCGCGGTCCCCAACGTCGACGACTGACTCATGGCCCTCGCTCCCCTCTCCAGCTTCACTACCGTCCGGGATCAGAACTCACCGTCTCGGCTTGTTCCGATCCGTTGATTTTGTTCCGATCCGTTGATTCCGGACTTGCGTTCTGATTCTATCACTCGTGCGGGTGCATTGCGCGAACCTGACCTGGATTGGTCTGGCTCACAAACGTTCGTTTGCGGACATGATCGGGCCAAGTATGCTTCTTTCACTACACCGAGGGGAGTGGCCATGGCCTCCGACATCCGTGATCTCGAAAGTGCCGTCTCCGAAGCGGCGTACGGCTCGGCCGTCCAAGCGACGTGGGAACAACCGAACGACGGTCAGCCGGCTTGGGTCCGGCGCGATCCTGACGACGTCTTGCACGCTGGAGATCCGTTCGGGCGGTTCCTGAACTGGCTACACGACAACGGACACCGCCGCGCCGCAGCTATTGGTGTACACCGCTGGGTCACGACCGTGTGTCAGCTGACGGAGCTGGACCCAACATCTGAAGCTGATCGTTCTTCTACCTATGACGGGATCTTGTGGGCAGCGTCATTTCCCCAATCGGAGATTGATTCCGTCCGTGCGGTCGCTGCATTGGACGCAGAGGGCGCTCGGTACTAACCCGTACAGTCGCGAGGCGCTACTGGAACAAACGGGTTAACGTTGGTTACGATGCCGAATCTGGGAGAGAGCCGCATAACGCCGAGACGGACCGGTAACTCGCTTGTGCAGCGGTCGCCGGCTCTGGCCACTCAATGGCACCCCACGAGGAACCAGGGGCTCTCCGCAGCAGACGTGCCGTATCAGTCCGGCCAGTTGTATTGGTGGGTATGCCCGGCGGGGCATGAATGGCAGGCCAGACCGGTAAACCGGCACCGCCAACGCACGATCGCCTGCCCGCACCCGGAATGCGGCGGCCATTGCGCGACCGCCGCCACCAACCTTGCGACACTGCGACCAGACCTTGCCCTGGAGTGGCATCCGACGCGTAATGCGCTCAGACCGGTCGCCCTGCTCCCTCCGAGCTGGTGGCGGCCTGCGCTCTTATTCGTGGTGAACTGTGCCGCGCAGGAGGTGCATCGAAAAAACAGTCTTCGCGGGGCTAGGTCGGGCGCTGCGCGGGGCGGTTACAGGTGTCGGAGTTGTCGTTGATGTCCCGGACGTCTTGAACGGCGCGTTCCCGGGCGGCGCGGTCCTGCGCCAGGTCGCCGGCGATAGTGCGCCGAGGCGCCCCGGTTGGCTGCCCCGGACAACACCGGCCGCCGACCTACGGGGTCTGTCAACGGTGCCGGGCGGAACGAGTCCAACTCGTTCTTGGCGGACCAGATGTTCTGCGTGCTGATACCTGTCAGTACACGCCCGTTGACAGAGGGTTGCGTTCTCCCAAGTGATGGGGGTATGGTTTCTTACATTCTGTTTACTTTCCTTTATCGACGCAGCTCAACCGGAAGGCGGACTCTCCAATGATGCGGAAATCTCCAGGACGGAAAATCTCGTGTCTGCTCGCATTAGTAATCAGCCTCTTAGCTTCGATCGTTCTTGCACCTGCAGCCTCAGCGGCGTCGACCCCCTTCGGCTATGGGGGCTGCTCGGTCCAAGTGAATAAGCCTCACGAATCAGAGCACAAGCCCGGTGTTATTAACATAGAGTTCCGTGCATATGGATGCAGCGTCAGCACTGGAATCGAGGTATGGACGAAAGTGCAAACGGCTTTCAGGCGCTCCGATTTATCCACGGGAGGAATAACGGAAAACACCTATACTCATTTAGACACAATTTCGACAAACGCCACGGGGGTCCCGTCGTCGGTTTATCGCAACAACATCGCATGCCCGACCGGCTGGCTCTACACCAAGGTCGATGTTCAAGCTCAATTCAGGCGCGCGGGCAGGACAGTCAGCCTTTCGGAAACTCTCGCGAAGACCTTTACATGCGTCGGCGCACCCGCCCGAGTAGCCTGATCGAGCTGAGCGCGGGAATGCATATTTGGCAGCCAGCTCCTCCGAGGGCTGCCGCTTTTCACGCGCTAGGCGCCGGATGTGGAGTTGGCGCTACGCTGCAAGTGACGGCAGCTCCTACCCACGGCTGGTAACGGTGAGCGTTCAACATGGCAATGGCAGTGGGAGGAAATATCTCGAATCGAGCTGGGACTGAGCTTTCCGTGACTCCTGCATTTGATTCGGACTCACCTAGGCCGTTCGACTTCTTGATTGGTTTGGCGCGGTACGTTTTGCAGCCCTATGAACTCGACGACGAGGGACTAAACGAGCTGATCAGTGCCGCAGCCCGCGACTGGGTAGCTGGGTCGCCCGACCGGGAGAATGGACCATCACGCGCGATGGAAAACGAGGTAGGCGGGGAACCAGCACTATCCGTCTGGCTAGACACGAAGCTACGTTCGGGATGGTTCAATACCATTTCAAAACAACAAGTGTCGATCGGTGGACCCGTCGTCCCATCGCGTCTCGGACCGTTCGGGACGGGAGCAAAGCCGACGCGCTGCATTTGGACGGGGTCAATGTTTGATTCCGGCGCGTCGAGCTGGACTCACATGAGTGCGCTGCTGAGGTACTCAACGCATGCGCGCCGTTTCGAGGTTCGACCTGAGGCGAATCTTCTGTGGATCGACTCCTTCGAGGCATTCGCCACCGCGACCATTACCTTCGGGTCCGGGCATTGGGACATCGACTGGAATGAGGTCGCCGCGAAGTTCGACGGAGTACATATGACAGCTGCGGCAATCATGGAGGCACCCCGCCGTCACGGGTTTGGGCTAGCTAGTTGGACCACCGAGTCCACGGCGTGGTTCTCTGATCATGCGCTGGCCACCCTGCCACCTGTGCGCCTGTGAACCGGTACTCCATGGTGTGAGCCACCGCAGACCCATTCGGCGCTCATGCGGTGCCAGGTTCAAGGGTGACCGATGCGACCGGCCGCGCCGGCAGATGGCGGTACAGACTGGTCCGGGCGATGCCGGTCTTGAGCACGATCTCGGCGATAGTGTTCCCTTCGTCGCGTAGCCGCCGGGCGTAGTCGAGCTGATTCGGATTGACCACCGACGGGCGCCCGACCGGCCGGCCCTTCGCAGTGGCCACCGCACGGGCGTGCGCGGCCCGCTCCAACAAGTAGCGCTGATTCATCATTCGGGCCATGGGTACAGGCTGGCGTGCCGGGTGATGCTCGGCACCCCGGTGGCCGGGTCGATTTCGATGCCGCTGGATTGGTGGCTGCCGTTGGCGTGGGCGATGCCGGCCAGGACCAGGGTGAGCTGTTCACGGCCGAGGGCGGTGATGGTGTCGCTGAGGTTGATCGCCGGTCCGTCGGATCCGCCGAGGCCGATGGATGCGGTGATGAGCAGGTAGGCCCGTTCGCCGCTGGACATCGCGGCGACGTTGCTGGGGATCGCTTCGAGGTTGACCCAGTGGCCGATGGGTTCCCGCGGCTGGATCCACGGGTTGCCTGGTGCGGCGAAGCGGCCCTCGAAGCCGCGGATGAGCAGCTCAACCGCGGCCTCGGTGGTGTGGATGCCTTTGGCCCAGGCCCGCAGATCCTGGTGGACGGTCGGGGCGGTGCTCTTTTTGTTGCGGACGGCAGCCAGGTCGGTGACGCGGTTCGGTAGGCGGTGGTCGTTCACGTCCACTCCCCTACTTGCCGGCGGCTTGGCGGATGGCGTAGGTGACTGCGCCGACCTTGCTCAGATGTTCTCTGGTCATGATGGTCTCCAGGTCGAGCTGTACGTCCAGGTCGATCCGGACGTTGAGCTGGACGAAGGCGGCGGCCGGCGCGGTGGCGGTGCGGGAGATGAGCCGGGCCGGGACCGGCGCCGGCGCAGGTGCGGCGGCGGCCGGTGCGATGGGTGTTGCGCCGGCGGCTTCGTCGACGGCGGGTGTGGCCTTGCTGCGGCTTCGGGGTTGCGGACGGTCCTGGGCGGTCACGATGTCTCCTGTCTCGTACGTGCGTATGCGAGTGTGCGTGTATGCATGCGAGTATGCGTGTATGCTAACTGTGCGGGAAGACCTGGGTGGCGATGATGGCGTACGCCTGAGTGACGGCGTCGCCGGCGGGATAGTCGCCCCACCAGGTGCGGGCGGCGCGGGACTCCCGGACGATGACCGGTCCGGAACGGGCGGGTCAAGCACGTCGGGCAGGTCGGTGTCGTGGCTTAGTTCCGTCAGTACGCGGCGGGCGTCGCGGGAGGGAATGACCGGCCAGCGGCACATGACGATCCCGGCGTCGGTGATGCCGGGGTTCCACGGGGTTTTGCGGAACCGTTGCACGGTGGGTACGGCGTCGCGCACTCCATCGGCACCGTCCTCGTCGCCGGTCGCGGTGTACAGGACCCGTTGCGCGGCGGCCAGGCCGGCGCGGACCAGCGGTCCGCCGGGTCGGTTGGGAAGATCCAGCAGGATCACGTCAGGCCAGTCGTAGCCTTCCAGCGCGGCGGTGATCTTGCCCTCGGGGTACTCCCCCGTCTCGGCTTCCCGTAGCGCCAGGTTCCGGTCGCTGGGGACGGCCTTGATCATCGCTTTCCCCTCGGTGACCGACCAGGGAACGTCGACGACCATGTCCTCGACCCATCCGGCGGGGTCGGGCGCGGCGAAGATCGCGCCGACGTGCAGCCCGGTTTCCCGGGGTTCGATGTCCAGCCAGGTGGTGGTCGTGGCTCGAGGGTCTAGGTCCCAGACAAGTACCTTCTGGCCGCGTCTGGCCAGCGCGCCGGCCAGACCAACGGTGGTGGTGCTCTTGCCGACTCCGCCTTTCTCGGCGTAGATCGCGCAGGACTGCTGCATGAAGTTCTCCTTCTGCCGTGTCCGATTCGCAGATACTAACGCACTTGCCTACATGCTTACCTGCTAGTAAATACGCTCGAACATGTTCTAGGGTGTGCGGAATGGAGCTGGTGGAGCAGTGGCCCGATCTGTGCCCTGGCGGGCATCGGTACGAACGCGGCCGGGTGGTGATCGGTGCGGAGCCGTGCGGCTGTGTGGTGCGGGTGCCGCACGTGCACCGGACGTATTGGTGTCAGATCTGCGGGGCGGTGTTGAAGGTGCCCACCTGTACCCGGTCCGCCCATACGTCTGAGGCTATGGGGATCGGCCGGCCGAACTGGACATGGCCGCGCTAGCCTCGATCTTTCTTGAGACGGCCGACCCTCCCTTCGCGCGATAGATCTGCTGTTGTGGCGGGGCTCATCCTGGCCGTGGGTTCGGCAACGAGCCCGTTGGTCACCTGGGCAGGTGCCGGATTCC
>JAABUI010000786.1_pt1 | contig 20947 bp, 22 predicted proteins | sample 5559111 | NCBI WGS metagenome assembly JAABUI01 (sample SAMN10711870, study PRJNA513365) | rock metagenome | isolation source: Antarctica rocks | place: Antarctica: Victoria Land, Buttleship Promontory
GCCTGCTTATGAGTAACATGTGTAAAGCGCTGAGTTTACGGTTCGGCTTCGGCTGACTCTGGGAAACATTATTAGCTACAGACCCTTTTCCCATACGAGAACCATGAGTCCACGGCTGAGCGCTTCCAAAAAGACACCGCACAAGGTCAAAGATAGGTGAGATACCTCTTTGTGTTTGTGGCACCGCTTTAGCTAACAAACGACCAGGTGCACGACGGAACCTTAGTCCACTGTGCTGTAGAAGAGGCTTCGTGCAATGAGCGGCGATTGTAGGACTTGCATGGTGACACTGGCAGTCTGAACCTGAAAGTCGAGTCTTGTTGAGGGAAGAGATGAGAAGGATGAGAAAGTTTCTTTTGAATTACGAGAGTTCGCTTGGCGTGCAATGTGGATACTTTGTCTTTGCCGAGCTCAGCCAAACTTCGCCAAATTAGATAGACCAGTGGAAATGTCACACACAATGGATCAGGCGGTAGATCACTCATTGTCTCAACATGCATAGATATTTCCAAGCATTAGACAGACTCTTTGACCGCTCACCTCATTCCATCAAGCGCTCTAAACATCGACTACTATCTGTTCTGCAGTGCGTGTTGCCTAAGCTGCAAGATGCTATGCACCTGTACGTGTGAGTGCACGGAATACTCATGGTTGTTGTCGTTGCTGCTGCAGTGCTCGGAAGGACATGCCGAAATGAGTGCCAATTTTGCCGATCTCTTGAGCTATTCTATCGCTTCGCTCTAGTGCCCATGTGGAGGCATTGGGGGGCTTGAGTCACAATCATGGTCTACCCATCGTAAGCTGGCCAGTCTGTGTGAAGACAAACCGCTTTCTCGTATGCTGTTCAGGATTGAATTCGAATCATTCCACTCAATCATAATGGGTAGGACTCTAGTGTATCCGAAGAAGCAGAAGAATACAGTTCATCGCAAGAATGATCGGGGTATGTAAACAACATGGATATCCCAATTGAGAGTCCTTGGGCATATATCTGATCCCGTTTGACTTCTCTAGCCACCTACGACCTTCATGCTATTCATTCCATAATTAACGAGACACCGGTCCTTCATGTTTCCTTTAATTCTTCAGATCCGGAAGATCCTTTTCCAACTGTTCTCCCTATGATGTGAGTCGTTCGATTATGTCGACTTCCCGCTTTCCAATGGTTTGGATTCGGCGAGACAGCTGTGAGTAGCAAGTCTTTGCTGAGAAGGTTTCAAACGTTAGCCCTACTGCGTAGTGAAGAATTACTGATAGCGATTTCATCCAGTGGTATTATGGGCTCTTACGAGCATCCTAGCGCCGACTTGAACGACCCCTTAGAGTGCTACCTCCATGGATATGTGAGCTCAGGGATTATGAAGCAAGCACGTGCCGATCCAGAAAAGGGTCTTCCAATCACGATCGCTGCATCGAAATTCGACGGCATAGTGCTAAGTCTGACGCCCAACTCGCACAGCTTTAATTACCGTTCAGCTGTGCTGTTCGGCTATGGAAGCCTGATCGAGGACATCGAGGAGAAAATCTGGGCGATGCGATTGGTGACTAATTCTGTGATGCCCGAACGCTGGGAAAACACCAGAAATCCGCCTGATGGAGCTGAGATGGCATCGACGACAATCTTGAAAGTCAAGATCGTCAATGGTAGCGGTAAGATCAGGACTGGTGGCCCTGGCGATGAGAAAAAGGATACTGAGCGAGAGGATGTGGTCTCGAAAACGTTCACCGCCGTAGTACCGGTGTGGGAAACCTATGGTGAGCCTGTTCGTGGAGGCGCTGGTCGCGTTGATGATGTGCCTGAGCATGTGCGGACATTCATCTCGGAGACGAATCAATTAAATGAAGAGTATGCCAAGAAGGCGGCCGTAGAGAAGTGACCCATTATCTAGATCAAGCTTGATCGAGCGGAATTCAACATGCAGTCCAGTTCGAATTCGTATCCCTCAGAGTGTCCAACAATGTTTAACATAAGGGTAACCCACCCTTACCCTCTCGATTTAATCACATTTTGGCCGAGAGGCTACTGTAGAATGATCAAAAGTCTTTCGTCGATGGCTCGATGGCTACATGATCTAAACGGTAGATAGGATATTCCCACCAAACTTCGTGCTTCCCTTCAATTACCGGCCAGCGCCTTTCCCACTAACGCCTTACACCTCTCACTCATCGGTATTCTCAAGGCCAATCCATGCCCCTCCTCACTCATCTTTCCCCAAGTCTTCTTCAAGATCCTCACAATTTTATCCTCATCATGCTGCGTCTCAAACTCCTCGAACTGATCATCCAAGAAAACTAGACAAGCCACATCCTCTAGAACTTGCGTGTCCTCGTCTTCTTTTAAGTCTTCTTTCCTGATCAAGTGCGCTACTCTGGTGGCCTCTTGTTCAGAATAGCCCACGTCTAAGCAGATCTGGGATGCCATCTCCGCTTGCCGTTTCTTCAGAAAGGTTCGCCATGCATGATACCCGACTTTGGTCATAGGATAAGAGTCGCGGGGAATCTCCCATCGCCGGAAGTGCTGAGCACGTATCGCCAATCGGAGCGTCTCAGGAGCAGACTGGCTGCGCCTTTCGAGGTAGCTTGTCATTTTCTGGCTGTAGTGAAGCTCGTATGGGTGCTCAGAGCCGTTGATGGTGATTTTATTGGGATCCTCGGCGTGGGCAGCATCAATGTGCTTGATGGCTGCCTCATACTTGGTGTCAGCCATAGTCTAAGGCGCAAGGGTCAGAGCGTTGTATAGTCTCATTTCCCCATGAAGTTTGACGGAGGGCTGATGATACAAAGAAGCCTCCGTGCTCTCATTGGTCAGGTGACTGACATGACTAATCCGCCCCTGATGATATATTTGCAACATCGGCCGAAAGCTCATGCTTATCTATCTCCAAATTTTCATTTTCTTTTTGGAAATGTCATCATAGAGTGCGTACATTTTTCGTTCTTTCAATATTCACGTGAAGTTCCTTTCTCAATAATCCCGCCTAGCTAATGTACATACTGGGCATCTCCCATTCCAGTATCATTCTACCTTCCTGACAACAGTCTGGAAATTTTGTGCATTCTTGTGCCAAATCCAACCCACCAAATGCTCCACGCTCAAAAAACATCAAAGTCAATCGCTCTTGTCTATGCATTATCTCCCTGATCTCCTCGTGTCTGTCCTATTTGTCCTTCGATCTCGTGAATCATATGATGACTCGCTACCTTGGAAATTGTTAGCAGCCGCAAAGACGATAATGAGGTTTGGTTAGGACTTACTCTGGCTGGTGATGTAGGAGTCAGAATAATAAGAGCTTCCAGAATACTGGGTCTTCTCTCGTTTGTCGTTCCTCCTCCTTTGCAAGCCTAGGCAAATCGCCAAGGCAGCCAAGATTCCTGCCACCGTAGTCAAGCCACCGATTCCGCTGTCCTTCTTCGGACGGTCAACCCTCGCTGGTCTTGCGCCGAACCAATTGCGTCCCCGGCTTGCGGCTGCGCCACCTCCGCTGTGATGCGTTCGGCGCTCTTCGATAATCGTGGTCTCTTTTCTTCTTCGGTTCCTCAGGCCAAACAAACCCAAGCAACCGTCGAGGAGGCCTTTGAAGCAGCAGAAGGCGCACAGCAGTAAGAGTATGATGATGCCTGCGATGACGCCGATCACGATACCAGCGATTGCACCACCGCTTAGGCCGTTATTGCTCGTTGTGGAGCTCATCCCGGCAGCACTGCTTGCGCCTGAAGCCGAGGCCGAGGGCGTTTGGAAAGGTACAGTCGTGGTTGCGGAGCCTGTTGAAGTCACTGTCGTTTCGGCATTGCTGGTCGGTCGGATAAATGCTGTTGCTGTGGATGGAGCAGCGGTGGTTATTATCGAGGCAAAGTACGAGCTGCTCCCGCCTTGACCGTTACTGGCCGCGCACTGGCCGGCAACTGCACAATACTGTCCCACGGCGCAGCAGATAGACCCGCAAGGGCTCTCATTCATCGAGGAATCGCAATTGAGGCCAGTGGCTACTGGCGCTACGGCCGTCGTGGTTTCGGCGCCGAAGAATGAACTGTAGGTGGATGTCACAGTGGTGAGTTCGCTCTCAACGTATGTCGTGGTATAGAATTGCCATTGGCCATTTCCATTCTCTTGTTGCGCCCCCGCAGCAGAGCCGCCTACACACTCTGCTTGCCCGGCCGAGTTCGTCGAGCATGATTGCCCTCCAGTGCAGCAAAGTTGGCCGCTCCAGCCACAGACAGTCCCTGCGCAAGTTCTCTTGTCGAGGTAGCGGTACTGTGATTCGACCAATTCTTGGTCTCTGGCATTCTGTGGTCGTGCGGTCGAGGTGTGAGCTGTGGAGAGGATGATGAAAAGTAGGGAGAGGAGCGTGGGTGGTTGTGAGAGTCGCATGGTTGAGGAATGTGGAATTCGCAGCGTGGAATGTGTTGCTCCAGCCTGTAGCTCAGAAGCCCGAATCCCCCACTTTTGGTCAACTGTCTTCGTACAATTCAAGCTGCGACGACAACACCAAGTCAGAATAACGAGCGTCTGAAGAACCGTAAGTGAGCGTAAGGGAGAGTTGTATGTAGGAGAAAAGTGCGCATCCGCAAGGGTGTGTTTCTATCCCACCGCCAAATTGGCCGACCCCAACCTCCTCCACCAGCCACCGATTATCGCAACTTTTTGACCACTAAGAGGCGGACAGCAGATCGCGCCAACCTAACGATGGCTGAATACGATAGTGGTGAGTCAATCACGATGGGTCAGCTCGTGGGATTGACTTGGATTGAAGTTCGCTGTCGCATTGCTTTTTTGGTGGGGTCATGATGAACTTGCATTATGCATGTTTACTTTAGCGTTTGGCTGGACAACTGCCCTATCATAAGCGACACTTTTATCAGATCCACAAATTACTCGAAAGCAGGCCTCGTGGAATCAACGCGCAATGATCGTTTCAAGATCATAGGATCTATCACCGTGGGTATATACAGCGTCAATTGCGTCTCTGTGAGCGCACAAACAGCCAATGCGGTTCAGGTTTTGCATTCTGTCTGCTATTTGACTACGTTCTGCAACCATCTATGAAGAAGCTTGCACATGAGGTTGGCCGGGAGTCTCATCATGTTTCCTTCTGAGCATCCTGATATCATATTCTCATTCAGCCCTTAACGCCGCGCTTGTCCTGTATCTCAAATAGAGAATGCGATGTCGAGCGAAAATTTCCAGCACATGGTTCGATTTCATCCAACTACCTGACCTGCCAGGCCCACCGCCAGGCCCACACCCATCCCATATAACATTGGCATCTTCGCCGGCGCCGCATTCGCACTCCCTCCTGCCACAAAACTCCCCGTTGCGGTCTGCTTTGCTCCACCAAGCGAAGAGCACTGTGTCAGCGCCAACCCATGGCAGGCCTCCACACTCAGACTCGAGCAGATCGACTCCGCGGAAGCCACTGGCATAGCTCCTTCCTGCGTGACACCTCCACCCGGTCCTGATACCGTCACCGCCATTCCCCCTCCTTCCAGCATACCCGTACATTTCGCCGATTCCAGCTGGCAGCTCGAGAACGATGATGTACATTGCCCTGCATTTGCGTATGTTGTTGGAAGATAAGGATATGGATAGAAGCTATTCGGAACAGTACTTCCCCCACCAATTGCATGTGTGATTGCCGCTCCGCTCGCCGCTGCCGTCTTGCTGCCCGCGGTCGGTGCACCCGTGGCAGCTGCTCCTCCCGGCTCTCCTAGGCTACCAGTGCAGGCTGCATTATCTGGACAACAGGCGATGTTGCCGTCGCCGTCAAGAGCGCAATTGGTGTTTTTGGGGCAGCAGGCTTGGTTGTTCATGGGGCAGGTGTTAGAACATTTCGAGTCGCGGCGGAAGAGGTCGAGGTGGATGAGGCCGTTGAAGTTCGAGGCGGGGTTGGTGTTTGGGGCGAGGAAGGGCGAATATTGGATTGCGAGGGCTGTGGGCAGGGCGAGAAAGAAGGAGAGGGCGAGGGCGGAGGTGGAGCGCATGATTGGTTGTGGCGAGGTTTGATGAGCCTATTTCTCTCGAGCGCAAGATGGTCTAGTAGATGGGATTGGGAAGATAATCGTACCACTTCTTTCCAAGCTTGGCAACCTTGAATTGTAGGTGTCCGCCAGGGATGGCCCCTTAGCCTTGTAACTTGACGAGCGCGGTCAGAATTCGAGCCGTAAAATCGGTCAATTTGGCAATTGAGAGAGATTTGCGCAAATACGATCAGTGTTGTGTGCTCTTGTAGCAGTGGCAGGATCCGGCAATTGCTCTGCGGAGTTCAATATTTACTTTTGGAGCCTTGGCCCGGCAACCGCCAAGGAGCCGCAATCCCCTTTCCACAACGTTGTGGAAATACAAACAATTGAATTGGGCCCTGTCATCGGCTCTTATGTAGATGAGTGGGTAGACTTGCGCGAACGCAATTGAACTGAATGAACGATCGATTCTTTCGCATCTCGTACATCTAGGTATCGACTGTCGTTCGAGTCTTGTCAATCAATGATGACGCCGTCGATTTAGACCTTCTTTAGCAGGACATCTGCATCTCGTCGCCTTGTGCGCCTCATCCTCCAGCATTTCACTTCAATTTCATCTTGCTGGCGTCAGAAGGCCTTTCCTGAGTTTTTGTTTCCATGAAGTTGCTAGGTCTCGATATGGAGTGGCCCTGATACATAATGATACGATACGCCAGCTCATGGGATAAGCACCCCATGCGATGTCAGAGAGTGCAGTATTTTCTGCGTCCAGAATCAATGGCCGTAAGACGTGCAAGGACATTGACAGGAGGTTCAGTTGGCTGTTGCAGTAGACTACATAATCCCATTCATCTCTGAGGAAGTTTGAAGTGAAACGGACTCCCCGTGAGCTAACCCATGTGAGGTGGAAAGGAGTTGAGATAAAAGAGTGCAATCAACCTAAATCATTGTAAGAAGAGTATCTCCCGGACTTCGAGAGAGCCGGATTTTATAGTATCTTAAGCATGAATTTAAAACCTCAAACCGCAAGCAGTGCATCACTCAGCCTGGCTTAATCAAAGTCTGACCCAAGAACATTTCACCAGCCACAGCACAATCGACCTCAAAGCAGTCCACTGGAGAGTGACAGCCATCATTGTCTCTCACCTCACTCTCACCTCACCAGCTCCAAGCCTTAAAGCTTTTGCCTCCGTGTGAATCCACAGGCGTGTCCACGACGCCGAGGCGGGGGCACGTACCGCTGTAGCCGGCCGCAGCTATGGCAGCGATACCCCACAGGCACATACCGACAATTGTTGCATGGTTGGACAGGAGGCGAAGGCTCATATTTTATTCGACCGCAGGATTGGCAGTATCTCCCTGGAGGCACGTATCGACAATTGTAGCATGAGCTGGGATACTTGAGCGATATGATGCTCGAGCTATTGCTGATGTCTGGGTCGGAATTATTGGTCGGGTACGGGAGCTCTGGGTTGACTGTCGATGAAGTGGGATGTGGAACATTCGGACAGTTCTCCCTGGCTTCTGATAACGGCATGATGGTTTTGTAATCTGACTACCGTTCTGCAGTGGTGGCGGGAAACAGGTTGGCACACGAAAATTGACTTCATACGGTAACCGATGTTAGCTAGAGCAGCACGGAAAACGACTTGGTAAACGATACAGGGGTAAAGGAAACTTCTCAACCTAGTAAGGGGTAGGTTATCAACAGTTTCTTGTGGTTGGAACGCTGCTGGTCCGTTTGGGTGCGATGGGAATAGTGAGGTAGAAGAAGGAAATTCAAGCTGACTTATACAAGATTGACACAAGCAGGCGAATCAAGGTGTACAAAAATTCAAGCTAGGAACAGCAGGCACAAAGAAGGTTCGGGCACCCGACGACTTGACAGATTTGCAGATACGACAAGGCGAAGCGTGGGTCTCTATGGCGTCCTCAGGATCACGCTTTATCAGCAAGGCAATCCTGATTACCATTCACAACGGCCTTAACTTTCCTGTTAGGGCAAACAATAACAGCGAGCCGATAAAGATCGCCCGTAAGCTGCATCCCTACCATTGAAGTCCTGTGACTTGTTCTAAAGCATGAGATCCGAGAAGAGACCCTTCTTGCGTTAGGTAGAATTCATGGCCCTGGTGAATGGCATTTGCTGTCGTCTCTGGCAAGGTGATCTACGCTCTCAAAAGGAGTACGGGTTATAAGAGATTGTCGATGTGTGCAATACCAGATGTCTCACGATAACAGGGGCAAATTGATATGGACTGGATCCTATGGTTGCAAATGAAAGAATATATATTCTGATAATCCCTCCTAATTATCTCGGGACACAAATGGCCGAATGGCTAAATGTGTACCGCATCTTGTCACGCGGATCTAACCAATCCGCCGGGGTTCGATTCCCGATGTCGCGTTGTAAATCTTGGCGGTAATTTGTCCATGCTCTGGAGATGTTTCTGGCACAGTCCAGCTCTCAATCATGTCAGAAGTCCAAGTGGTAAAGCGTGGAAGATGATAAGATCCGACCCGTGCGGAAGTAAACCCTGAAAATGGGCTTCTGTAGCAGTACACCTCGAAAATCGAGCTGTACTGTGAGTCTTTTGCTTTTTTTTGGTTTTGCTGTTTGTGTTGGGCAAGGCTGGCGCTAGCGCTTGGCTGCCCCAATACGGGACAACGGTGATCATTATGCAGCATAGTAGGGATTAAGACAGAGTGTTTTCGTAATACTACTCATCTTCCACAGGTGTGCCAGTGCAGCACCTAAGCCATATTTCAATACTTGGGGATCCAAACTTCCAAAGCATCAGTCTAGCTTCAATATGCAAATCACCTTCGGTCTAACAGACTGAAGCCATAAACCACACACATCAGGAGTCAAGCGCTAGATGAGAAATCCGACAAATTTGAGTCGCCACTGAGCTGCTATTGATTTGACAGGAAGGTCAGGAATTGAATAGAGATGCCATCTTCAAAATGTGTATTTGTTTCTTTGTGTAAACTCGCCGTTTTCTCATAGTGAGCTCCATGCGCTGATAGTCTTCTCTCCAAGTCCTCTAGACGTTGTGGAATGGTTCGATCGGTTATCATCACTTCACTTGCTCGACTGAGGGAACTTAAGTACCTAAGTGAGGTTGTTCAAAAGACATGGATAGGGCTAGTCCATGGATAGCTAGCGTACCTGGAACGGCCCGAAATATGCTCCCCCTTGGCGCATCCGAGGAAGATCATCGAGGGATGATTTTGCAGGTAAAGACAGAGAAAAGAGAAACGGGATGTTTTTCCATTGTGCGAAATAGGTTGTCGATCTAGAATCAATTTTCGCGCGCCTTGGATGAAGTCTTGGCTTGGAGCAAGAAAGGCATCGCGGATTAGCAAATGGCCTAATCTTCCGACTGCTCAATCTGCTTTTTCACCTCCAGGACTCACTGTCCAGCTACGTTTCCATCACGTAAGGAAATCTCAGAAGCAGCAAATCATGTTCGCTGACTCCCCGTAGAATGATGGAAGACAACGGCTTTCGAATTTCTGGGTGCCTACAGGAGGCATTGCCCCAACAGAGGGCGCGAAAGGTAAGCGACGAACATTGCGAATGATGATTCAATACTGACACTATTGCAGAAGATTCTCATGCCTTGTTGATACGAGCTGGCTTTATCCGTCAGGTAGAAGTGATTCCCTAAGACTGCGCTAGCTGGTACTTATCGGAAGTTTAGGCACATGCTGGTTTGTTTCAGTTCCTTCCCTTGGGAGTGCGGATCCAGGAGAAGCTGGAGAGATTACTGGACAAGCATATGATCAAGCTTGGTTAGACTGTTCGATTTGGTTAACATTTGCCATTGTACGCTGATGAAATGGAAAGGTGCATCAAAACTCTCGTTATCGGCATTCTCTTCTGAGGAGCTATGGAAGATGACAGGTAGGCTTAATGGTAGCAGCTCGGAGGTAAGATGAATGACCAGAATGTGAAAGCTTCTCTTTCTCTATGTCTGATTTCTCATCTATTCTCCTGCAGCTTTTCAAGTTTGAGGATCGTAAAAGCGGGAAATACATCTTGTCTCCAACTCATGAAGAAGAGATCACTTCACTAGTGGGAAGTGTTGTGAAATCTTACAAGGAGCTTCCGCTCAAATTGTATCAAATATGTCAGTGACTAGATCCATGATGCGATAGCTTCAGAGGCTAATTTATTCAGCACGGAAGTACAGAGATGAGCCACGGCCGCGGCAAGGGCTTCTGAGGACTCGAGAATTTCTTATGAAAGATCTTTACACCTTCGATATTAGCATAGAAGAGGCACTGAAGACTTACGAGACCGTACGGCAAGCTTACACCGCTTTCTTCAACGAGTTCAAGATTCCGTACTTGACAGCTGAAGCGTCCTCTGGCGAGATCGGCGGCGACCTCAGCCATGAGTATCACTTCCCGTCGTCGAAAGGAGAGGACAACATCATCACCTGTGATACTTGCGACTACGTTGCCAATGAAGAACTTGCTGAGTGCGAAAGCGGTCCGGCACTGTTGCAAGGAATGGACTCGTGTGGGTGGAATCTCGATAAGGGACTTTTGGGTAATATTGAGAGGAATTGCGACGTCTGGTTCGGTGTAACGCAAGATCGCAGTACCCTACTTGCAGCCGTTTTCCCTCGAAAAGTGAGAACCAATTCAAAAACTGGGGAATCCTCTCGCGACACCAGCGTCAATCCTCATGTACTGAAAAGAATTCTTCCAACTATTGACATGAGTGTCGAAGATCCATTAGCTGAATTCAAAAAAGCTCCCGAGTCTCAGCGCAGGATTTTCCAAGTGTACGACGAGCGACTACCGTCAGCAATAAGAGAAATCAGATATCTGAAGTTTCCTGAAGGCGATCGCATGGTACACACACCCCAACATTACCCAAATGAAAAAAACAAGATGCCGAAGGAGCCAATCACAGACCTGATCAAAATCGGCGACGGAGACACTTGTACCAAATGCAAGACAGGAACGCTCAAAGTTCAGACGGCAGTGGAACTTGGCCATACATTTCACCTAGGCACTCGGTACAGCAAGCCGCTTGAGGCGACAGTCGCTGCAGATCCGTCCCAAATCGACCCCAAAAGCAACACCGATGACCTATCGTCAACCCCACCAACCTCACGAATCCCGATCCAAATGGGCTGTCACGGTATCGGCGTCTCCCGCCTCATAGCTGCCGTAGCAGACTCCCTCGCTGACTCCAAAGGCCTGAATTGGCCCAGCGTCATGGCCCCCTTCGAAGCCGTCGTCGTCCCAACCAAGAACCAAGAGAATGAGGCAGCAGGTGTCTACGACATGTTGACCACTCGTAGTCATGAAGTCGCCGATGCTGAGTACTCGCCCATCGATACCATCCTAGATGACAGGAAACGAGACTTGGGATGGAAGCTCAAGGATGCGGATATGATTGGGTACCCTGTGATTGTGGTTGTTGGACGGGATTGGAAGACGGGGAGGAAGGTGGAGGTGCAGTGTAGGCGGTTGGGGGTAACAGAGATGATCGCGGCGGATGGGTTGCATGAGTTTGTTGCGAAATTATTGAGAGAGTTGTAAAGATCGCTTGAAGGATTTCCTGTATATTTTCGCCCTCTAAGCCATTAATCGAGATCCCTTTTTTTCGCACGAGCGTTAAACCCAATTTTCATTTATTAAACATTCCAGACGTTGAAATTGTTTATCCTGCAAACATTTTGATATTTAAAAGCTATGATTGAGGATTTGCTATCACCTTTCCAGCCAACCGATCCAAGAACCCTTACGTCTCTTCGCATCCTAATCCGCACACTTGCCCAATATACCTTCCCAGGGTCTCAAATCCACCCTCCCTCTCAAAGACTTCTCGGGCTTACCCTTCAAATAATTACCAGCCATCCAGCCCTGAACCTTGACATCGCCGGGAATCTCCCATTCAATATTCTTGCCCGAGAAGTTCAATACGACCAGCCATTTACCGCTCTTCTTACCCGTTCTCACATAAGCAAACACCTCATCGCTCTCTGGTCCGACAGCATTGTAGTCACCATAGACGAAGACATCGGCGTGTTCTTTCCGATTCGCCAATCCTCGCTGCCAGAACTGCCAGGTGCTCAATTCCTCTGATTTATCCACTGCGAGTTGTTTCTCTGCATTGACGTCTTTATAGTCGTCATTGACTCTCATCCACGGCTCGACATCCTTTCCGCAGAAGCCACCGTTGGCACTGGCGTCCCATTGCATCGGTGTCCGCGCATGGTCTCTTGCCTTTTTTTCCAAGACCTTCCGTTCTTCCGCCAACCTTTCAGGATCATTGCCGTACAGGTCTTTGCTCTTCTTCCAGAAATTGATGGATTCGATGTCCTTGTATTCTTTCATGATGTCCCAAGATTTGGGCACGTTTCTCATACCGAGCTCCTCGCCTTGATACACAAAGAGTGTACCGCTGAGCGTAGTCTGCATGAGAGCCAAGAGCTTAGCACCATACTCTCGATATGCATCGCTATCGTCGCAGTAGCGCGATACGGATCGCGGATTGTCGTGGTTCTCGCAGAAGACGCTGTTCCAACCATCACGCTCGATCATCGCTCGTTGCCATTTGGAGATCGCGCGGCTCAGGTCCTTGACGCTCCATTCGTGTAGCGTCATACGCACCTTTCCGGGTTCATTATCGATGTCAACAACGTCAAAGATGAAGATCATGTTCAGCTCGCCATTCTTGCTGCCCACAGTGCGCAGAATCTCGTTGATGTCGCTTACGCCGGGCATTTCGCCCACAGTGATAGCACCATACCTTTGCAGCACTTTCTGCTTGATCTCCTGCAAGTACTCATGCATGCGGGGACCATTGATGAAATACTTGCCGCCAGGATGGTACTTGCGATCTGGACCTAAGACTGGTTCAGCGTCGGGGAATCGTTGGTCCTTACTAATGAGGTTGATCACATCCATGCGGTATCCACAGGCACCTCGCTCAAGCCAAAAATTCATCACGTCGCTAATTTGGTTTGTAGGTCAGCCTTAGCTTTTTGGTAGCAAATCATGAAGCGTCCTCGGTCTTAGGGCGCAGGTCGTAATATGGTTCTACAGGCAATCAAAAAGAGCTAGAGAAAAACCTACTGGACAGCTGCTCGCACTTCCGGATTTTCCCAATTGAGATCCGGCTGCTCAGGGGTAAAAAGAGAAAGAAAGTATTCATCAGTAGCGGGATCGTAAGTCCATGCACTGTTGGCCTCACCAAGGATCTGAGACCAATTGTTCGGAGGCAGAGGATTCCCCGCAGAATCCCTTCTGGGTTTCTTCCATATGTACCAGGAGCGCTTGGGATTAGTCACAGATGAGCGTGATTCATGGAACCATGCATGCTGCCACGGTTAGGCATATGTTTCCTTGCAACGGTCGAGCTGATACAGACCTCATCTGATGTATGATTGACTACAAGATCCATCATCAACTTCATCCCTCTTTTCTTCAGCTCCGAGATCAAGTGGTCGACGTCTTCAATGGTGCCATAAATGGGGTCTATAGCCTTATAATCGGCTATATCGTATCCCATGTCCTTTTGTGGACTTTTGTAGACTATGGGGCTCAGAGAATGACAGACGAAAGGAAGAAAGCTCAACTGACTTGGCGAAACCCATACTATGTCAATACCCAGATCTTTAAGGTAATCAAGCTTCGAAATGATCCCTTTAATATCCCCCCAGCCATCACTGTTGCTGTCGAGAAAGGATGAGGGATAGACCTGCGAGATCTTAAAATTGATCGTCTCGTCTTGGAATTATCTTGCTGTACCTGGTATATGACAGCCTCTTTCCACCAAGTCTGAGACATAATTGACATACGGCAATGAATCAAGGCAGTCGGAAGAACGGAGTACAAGAGATCAAGATACTATAGGTGTCACTCCGCGCATGAGAAACAAATTGAGGCTCTTTCAAATCAACGTATCACTGACATTCGGGAGCTACAATGGTTGCCTCTAGCTGCAAGGTGCAGGACCCAGAATAAGCAGGTCTGACCTGCGAAGTATAAAATCAAATGAAATTCCGGCACTCACCAAAGGTCGCTCTTGGGATGGTGAGAGAGCTGTGATCTACTGATGCGGCACCTCGCCCAATCAAACCAGATGTTGGTGTTCTAAAACTCGTGGTGAATCAATTGGGAGCACATCGGCGCCAAGCCCTATGACGGCGAGACCAGATCGGCGCTACTCCGGCCCGCTAGCGCCACCAGATCTTTCCTCGAAGCTTGACTCAGCAAGCTTGGGCACCCGAAGGCTCATCACAACACCCTTCAAGCTCGTTGCATGCCTCACGGCCATGTCCGGTGTTCTCCCTCGCGTCCACTCTGGGTAGCGTTGTAGAGAGGAGCGACCAGATTAGGCCTGAGAGCGACCAGATCATAGGAGCGGCAAATGAGGTTGGCTTTGCCGAAGAATCAACAATGCAGGTGCCCGATGACTATCGAAGGGCCAGCTTGCCAACACCAGGTGGCTTTTGCATCTTGCATGAGGAGGGGGGGCAACCTCGATAGCGGAAATGGTGGGCCAAGAAGGAAAGTCTGTCAGCTTCTTTCTGAAAGTTCCAGCAGATCTGCATGTCTCAACCCCGAGGAAAAAAGAACATCAGATTAAGGTCATAGGAACACGCAATTTTTGATTTTGTTACCAATCAAGTCCCAGATTTTGTGCTTTAGATTACCGAATGCTCCCAATAACGCCATTGCCACGCGGCAGGACATGGAATCTCCTTGCATACCCATCAACCGGGTATACTCGATCTCAGGCCGTCATTTGGTGCAGCTACCTTTGGTAGATCCGCCTATCAGATAGAATGCTCAGTCTTCGCTGAGCTGTTCACGCTTGTGGACGTGGTACTGCCTTAGCCTAAGTCCTTTTTTACCCCTGCCTGCATCAATCACATTTACTACAAGTATGAAGACTCTAGCTGTTAGGTCGGTCCTCGGAAGAGCGGAACGCGCTCTGGAATGCTATCAGACCTCCTTGCCAAGCGGAATCAATAAGCCATACCTCATTTTAGTACCTTTCTCTCTCTTATGGCTGCCCCGTTTAAACATACCCTACGTCGAGATTACAATAGCCCATGACTTAAAGCTGCCAAATTCCCTTCCTTGCTTACCTCTCTTTGCGTTCTTGAATTTCTGCCGATCGATTTCATCGTATACTCAGCAACATATTTATAGTCCAGCACTGCTTTTATCTGCGGGCATCCAGACTTGCTGACCATGGCTTTCAGCCTTGCTGAGAAGCCCATAGTCCGTGAGGCTTCTACAGGTAGTAAGAATACGTCAGAAGATGGCACGCTCCGCGAGGTTGATATAGATCTTGAGCCGCTGGACCGTACCGCGGAGAAGAAGCTTGTCCGGAAATGCGACATCCATGTCCTACCTGCTATTGCTCTCCTTTACTCACTGGCGTTCCTTGATCGGATCAACATTGGTAATGCACGGCTTCAGGGCCTGGAGAGAGACCTCCAAATGAAAGGCCACGACTACAATATTGCCTTGTTTGTATTCTTCATTCCCTACATCGTTTTCGAAGTTCCCAGCAATATCTTGATCCGCAAGGTTGCGCCATCAATATGGCTGAGCTCTATAATGGTGGCTTGGGGTGAGTACTTTGGACTCAGCGTTTCGAATCTTTGTCTAACGTCAAGAGTCAGGCATCATAACTATATGCATGGGGGTCACCCAAAGTTACGCGGGTCTTGTGACATGCAGATTCTTCCTTGGGCTTTTTGAAGCTGGTTTCGTCCCTGGTGAGATCGATGGTCAGTCCAGACTCTAGTAGCTGTGCTGACTTGACGAAGGATGCTTGTACCTCATAGCCATGTACTATCCTAGATACGAGCTACAGTGGAGGTTCAGCTTGTTCTTCTGCTCCGCCGTTCTGGCTGGTGCGTGGAGTGGGGTACGTTTCGCAGCTATCTTGTTTCATTCACGGATCTCTGACCTTACAGCAGCTTCTTGCTTATGCTTTGGCGAACATGGAAGGCATTGCCGATTATAATGGATGGCGCTGGATCTTTATTATTGAAGGCATTGCGACTGTTGTCATTGCCACTGTCTCCAAATTCTTCATCGTCGACTGGCCAGAGACGTCAAAGTTTCTCAGCGGTGAAGAGCGTACGTTGCTCCTTCGTCGCCTCAAAGATGATGGAGGAGATGCCAGGATGGACCGCTTTGATGGTAAAGCCAGACGGCGCGCTTTTGGTGACTGGAAAATATATATCGGGCAAGTCACCTAAGGCTTGAATTATACACAAATACTGATGCTAGAATATTGACAGTATTCTCATGTATCTTGGGGTCACCACTACCGGCTACAGCGTTTCATTTTTTACGCCTACGATCCTCAGTCAATTGGGATGGACTGCAATCCGCGCTCAAATCCTTTCGATACCGATCTACATCGTTGGTACGAGTACTTGTTTGATAACCGCCTTCCTAACTGACCGCTTGCGACATCGCTACGCCTTTGCTATGCTCGGTGTCGTTATCTCATCCATCGGCTACATTATCTTACTGGCTCAGCACTCTGCTCCGGTGAATGTCCGCTACTTCTCAGTCTACCTTATTGTTGCAGGTGGGTACATCACCCAACCAATCACCTTGGTCTGGCTGAGCAACAACATGGGCGGTCACTACAAGCGAAGTATCAACGCAGCAATGCAGGTCGGGTTCGGCAATGTTGGCGGCATCATTGCGAGCAATATCTACATCACCGATCAAAAACCAACCTACCCTGTCGGATACGGGGTGTCGCTAGGTCTGATGTGGGTCTCTGGCCTTGCTTGCACGGTCCTATTCATCGGTATGAGGCTCGAGAATAAGAAGAGAGAGCAAGGCAAAAGAGACCATCGCCTTACATTACCCAAGGAAGAAAGAGAGAATCTTGGCGATGATCATCCAGCCTTCAGATTCGTCTACTAGGAAGAATGACATAGGCAGTCTGGCACGTGTTTGACGAGGTCGTGAAAGTTTTGCTCTTCTGCCTTGCTATTGGACGAAGTTTCCAAATTGGATGCACGTTGGTCAGGGGTGCATTTGCTGTGTTACATCTGCAATGGTACTATCATTTGCTGCAATCGCATGCGATGATTGGAAGAGGGAAATTTTCGGTTCTATACTCCTTTGAGGGATACTCAGTATAGAATCATAGTACATAGCAGCTACAACACCACTAGGATGGAGTGCTCGCGCCCACTTTCACGTCTCTTTTTTTTCTTGGCGCATATAGTTTTTCCAATTCCATGACCCGAATCCCTGGGATTTGAATCTACTCCTTGCGGCTACTTGCATATTGGTGCATATCCTCCGGCCACTGCTACGGCTGAAAGAATCGGTAAATGATCTGATAAATTTAGGTCATCTGCGATCGATCGTGCCAACAGATCTGCTCGATATGGGATATCTAGATCTTCATTGTGGCGCCAAGTATGACGCTTCAGATGACATGTTGGACAGCCCCGACAATAATGCCGACTTCGAAGCTGCGAGAATGGCACATTGCCAACAGTGTCAGTAGATGCCTTGGGTATGGTAGCACAGGTAGCTTGACGTAAGCAGAATGATTAGGGCACAAACTAAGCTAAACCCAATTAGTACATTGAAGATATCAATCCCTCTGCCCGGCTTTCCCCTCTTCTCGCCAATTCCAACAGGACACCATGCTCCGCCATCGCACTTCTCACTCTCCGCAAGACCCGCAGCTCTTCGCTACCCAGTCGCCTCCTTCCCTCGCGCCCTCGCTTCTGCCCAGTCTCCACGCAAGAATCATGACTCTGCGCCAAGAAATCTCCTCATGGACCTCCCCTATCTTCATTGCCATTTCCCAACCACCTTCGATTCCCTCTCCTGCGCCATCCATTCCCGAGCAACTCGCTTTTCCTCGCTCAGATGGCAGACCTACAGTCGTGACATTTCTCCGCCACTGTGGCTGTCCCTTCGCCGAGAAGACCCTCCTCTCCCTTCGTTCAACCGCCCAGCAATATCCCCAGATATCCTTCATTGCCATCTCCCACAGCGGCCGTGCTGCAACAGATCACTGGCTTGAGGCTCTCTCAGGACCTGGGAGCGTCGAAGTCCTCGTGGACGAGCAGCGCGAGATCTACGCTAGGTGGGGCTTGGGCGTAAGCGATTGGTGGCATGTGCTTAGCCCGAGCAGTATGTGGAGTGTATGGAAGTTGGGAAGAGGGGAAGGGATCTGGAATCGGCCTACGGAGAGTGGGTCGAGATGGCAACGTGCGGGGAGTTGGGCGGTTGATGGGGATGGGGTCGTGAAGTGGGGAGGAGTATTTATCAGGGCAGATGAGATACCAGATTTTGGGCAGGCAGTATTGGCACTGGAGAATGTCCAGGAAAAGGTGTGAAAAGTTAAAGCATGGCGTCTGTATGAGCCAGGAAAAGCATAAGCCCACGAAGAACCAGATGGGACCAAAGCGGAACGGGAAGTCATACAGTCGCAGACTCTGCTTTGCGTCCGTTGTAAAGGCAAAGTTTGCAGCTTACCAAAGAGGACAGGGGGACTGGGTGATGGTTGCCTCGCTGTTATCGCGGGCTCTGAGCGCCAAAGTGATGACCTCTACGAAAGTACGGCCAAATCATCTCAGGGAACACTCTCTAAGGATCCAACAACCCGATATCTGATGAGGACACGATGTACGAAATGAGGAACATGGTTGCGCAACAACGAAGGTAATGAAAGGAGACGAAGAGAAGTCTGATTGTAGGCACTGCTTAGAAAAGGCGCTCTTGATATCTGGGCCAGTCTGCTTCTGTTTCATAGCTGTGCAAAACCCCCAGAAATCCGCGGTTACACCGGTACTTGGATTAGTAAGTCATTCATACAATTTTAAGGTAACCTCCCAATAAGAAGGCCGGGGACCTAGACCACGAGATATCCTCCAATTTCTAATGTCCTTCCAGTGATGGAAGTCGCCAGTCGCCTTCTTCCATGCAATGTCTGCATTTACCTGGCAGTCTTGACTAAGTCCGAGGATTCCGTCGGCCCAGCACGATCTTCTCACAAGGGTCGCTCTTGCCATCCTCCTCTACATGGCCAACGACTTTACCGCTTTGTCTGATGCGATCAATGCTGTTGTATGAGGGCTGCAGCTTGGTGCAGGAACCGCAGCAGCTTTAAGCTCGCAATCTGTTGCATCAGAATCTTCCAGTTCTAGTCTCTCAGCTATTCAATCCGCATTTCGTCTCTCATTCATCCTGTGTAAGATCTCTTCAATAACAATGGAGCGAGATGTCGCTGCCATCTCACTCTCTATCTCACCTTATCATCTCGCCAGCCCTCTTTCCTTCTATTTCTCTGTTATGCAATCAGTCAGGAGCGAACGCACCAAGGGATCTCCCCGTATGGATGTTCGCCCCATTGCTTGCTTTCTACTGACTCACTGGTTCCTCTTCTACCAATATCCAACGCTCAGGCTCCCTCGCTTGATGTCATAGCTGAGCAAGCCGGTTCTGACGAAGGACTCCAAGCCATAAATCCAATGGCGTCGCCACCGCCGCCGAGTTTGCATATGCTCCGGGTCTGGCAACCTTGTTTAGCCGTTCAGTCAGGGGAATAAGGGCTGACATACGGAATGATAGTGTGAACCTTGCGCCATACGGGGTATCCTGTGTTATCCAGCTCGCAATAATCTTGACGGCTGTCAGCCCTGTTTCGTGGATGCCAGAGAGTGTACCATCTCCAAGGTATCTCTACCTTTGTCGGTCTCTGCTAGAGGCGTATGCTGATGTGGCCATCTAGCAACGTGATGCGATAGCAGCCATGAGTTCTCCTCGTCCTCCCTCTACTACTGCTGTTTCGAGTGAAGACCTGATCACGTTCATGCCTGTGAACTCCCAGCGGCCCGGTACAAAGATGGTCCCCAACGCTTCTCCTGGCTTCATGCCTTGCACCCCAACTGCAAAAAGTTCACTTACCAGTGCAGCTGGTAGTGGGAAGAAGAAGGAAGGGGACCCTCCCAAAACGCCATCAGATGCTAAACCTAGCCTCCAAATCTCGACTGTTCGCAGCTCGCCTACGGGTGGAAGCCCAGCTTCTCACGGCCCGATTCCCGCACAAGATCCTTATTTTCATTCTCCTACTATTGCAGGAGGGCATGGGGACTCGCCTCAGACACCGACACGCCCTGGACGCGGACCTGGACCCACACTCGGAAGCTTTCCTCGCGATTCGACCGATAGTAGACGCCCGTTCGGTCGTACTCGGATCTCTGGGTCATTTCAGAACATTCCTGACGCGTCCAAATTACGACCACTTCAGGGCCCGACGAATGAAATCCTTGCCTCACGCCAGTCTCCTCCTGGCATGAAGTATGACGGGCCTAAACTGCCGTCATTTGCGAGCCTCACAGCTAGTATTTCTGCGCCAAGTCAGTCTCCTTCACTTGAGAACAGATATCCACAAGGCTTGCCTACGACTTCACCAATCCGAACGTCTAAACCACCCGAGGTTGATCACAATGAAGTATTCAGGCTGGATACCCCGTCATTATCCCCGCCTAAGCAATTGCTAGAGCTGGGAACTAGAAGGTCGACAAGTGGAAGCACGACCGAGGAAGAATTACCTCCAGAAGCTTGGGTCAGATATCAGAAAAGTTTGGATCCCAATGATCCTCGACGCAGGCCGATCCCATACGAGCCACACATCCACGATCCCAAGGAAACCAGTTCTCAGAATACTAGGATAGAGAGTGAGCGTGAAGAGTTCGCGGCGGGGAGCATAGGATTAACCAATAAAAGTGTCCAGGGATCGCGGGCTGAGAATCGATACTCAATCTCTGAAAAAGGTAGGGACTTTCTTTTTGAGATGAAGCGCCTCAAGCTTATCACAAGCGTGCCTGAGGGAAGGCAGATGCTGCCGGAGCTTTATAGTGCAAGTTTGGGAAACATGCCTAAGGGTTGGGAATTTCTCAAGAGGGTGCATGCCAAGGTCGTTAAGAACGTCAAAGACGGCACGCCA
>JAABUI010000788.1_pt1 | contig 20921 bp, 15 predicted proteins | sample 5559111 | NCBI WGS metagenome assembly JAABUI01 (sample SAMN10711870, study PRJNA513365) | rock metagenome | isolation source: Antarctica rocks | place: Antarctica: Victoria Land, Buttleship Promontory
TGGAAGAACAAAGCCTGCGGGTAGACTTTGGCAATCTTCACCAAGACATTTCGTGTGAGTCCAGCTTCGCGATGGTTAAGGCTTGTGAGTAGTTGAGGTATGAATGTAATCCAGTACCAGATTGGCGTCTCCCCCTTGAATTCTTCGAAAGCGGTCGAAATCTGATTATCGCTGCTGTCAATGCTCAGAAGCCAAAGGATACGACTCAACAGCTTCCGCGACTTGCCATTCTTGAACAGACCTGCAGCTTCCAGGTAACAGCTCACTGCAGCGGCAGCACGCTCCATGTTCTCCGGCTCATCCTTGAACATCATGTCATTATAATATCCCCACTCCGCCCAAGCCTTCGGTAGTCGGATGTCGTAGTATAGCGCGGTACCGAACGCATCGTTGGCGTCCTCTTTGTTATTCAATTTGGCCAAAAACATGCCTTTCAATGTGAAGAATTCAGCTTTCTGTTGCTGTCCGAAGTAGTTGAGATTAGTGTTATTGATAACGTCGAGACCACTGTTCAACTCATCCTTGTTTTGATAATGGCATTTAGCCTGCTCTCGCAATTTCAAGAATGCTTCCTGAATCTCAATGTTGGGCAGTGTGTAAATCTTGCTGAGTTGACTAATACAGACGTCAGGGAGCTGATGTTTGCGCGCTACATGCGCAAAGCGATTGATGATCCAAGCAGTCTCATGATATCCACGGTATGCATAGGAATTTCCTGTTGCATTGGACTGTTGAGGACCAAGAAGAGCGAGATAAGTCCGATTGATGAGATTGAAGATGTGCTGCCGCCAAGTGACAAGATCTTGCCAGGCATTGATGTCGTCCCAAACATTGGGCAGACGATCTCGCCAAGTCCCTAGGAGAAGCTTTAGCTCTTGAGACTTCGCGTCGAGGTTGTTCTGAGTTGTCTGCGAGAGACTGATGCAAATGATGTTAGCATCGTGTAACTCGACAAGCTGCTGAAAGTTCTGCAGCACCGGAACATGGGCATTCGTGATTCTCTTGGGAAGCTGGTGCCACTTGCGGATAGATAGCTGTATTGACTCATCGCAGATGCGGCTGAATTCTTGCGGAGGTTCTTGCTTTTCATGAAACTTGAGCAAGGACATGAACGCTTGGAAGAACGTTCTCCGAGGGGTAGGTGCATCGGACACAGCCTTGATAATGCCGCTGAGTTGGTCCAGGTTTTCTGGGCCGGTCCACATTTCGAGATTCCGCCACGAGGATTCTAGAACTAGGTCGTTAAAGTTCTCGTGCTTTGCTAACTCATTCAAAATATCCCATTGCTGCAGCTTCTGGGCGCATAGTATCCAGTGATCTTCCCACACCATATATTCGCCTTGAGAATAGGGCGTAATTCCTGTGCGTGCTTTGATCTGTGCAGCCTCATACAAACTTTGAGCTCTGGTCCATTGGCCGTTTTGCTCATAAGAGAGTGCTGCGTTGGTCTCCACATACTTGGACCGCCGTCGCCATGTGCCGTAGAAGAAGTCCTCCTCTTGCAAGCCAGCGTAAACTTGCACCAAAGCGTCGAGATTGCTTTCGCGAACAGAGGGTGTGTCAATAATTGGTGTCAATGCTTGGTCCTCTAGTGAGATAGCAGCAGTGTACCAAGCATCATAAGTCTTGCTGAGGAACTTCATGACATGAGATGGGACCTTGCATCTAGGCATGGTTCGGACGTTGCCTTCCAGCAAGGCTTGCACGACGTTGGGCCTGCGATCGAGCTGTCGTTGATGATAGTCTTTGGTAAGTAGAGAAACCATCCCCTTCTCGAGCTCACTGCGATCATCACGTGAAAGAAGTGACCAACACAGGGGAAACAAAGCAACCCAGATCTCATATGCTACATTGGAGTCCGTGTGCTGAAGCTGGCACAGGGGCTCAAGAATGTCACGAGCTCGCACGTCGCCTAGGTCAGCATAGAAGCGTCTATGCTGAGTCATGAAGTCCTCGAATTTATCATCTAGCATGAGATCGCCTTTGCGAGAGTCAGCGCTAGAAACTCTAAATAGCTCTTTAGGTGTCATCATTTTGAAATCTTCCTGATCTAGCTGAATAGTGGTATTCATGTCAATGGTACCAAATATCAATTGAATGGCTTGACTGAGCCAGAAGCTCTCGGCTAACGTGTCCCAATTCTGCGAAGTCAGTACATAGATGAGCCGAGCGCTGGCAGTCTTCGTCAGGCTTTGATTGAAAATCGTCATGAATCGATTGCGCATGTCGACGTCCTGGGCTCTTGTACCCACCAAAAATGCATGTTCCAGTCTGACTGTTAGCTCCGACCTTGTGATCTTAGGGTTTTCGTAGATTCGTATGACCAGGTCTAAAAACTTATGTAGGAGAGTGGGATCAGGGCGGGTCTCGAAAAGCAGCATCTTGTGGAGGACAGCAGTCTTCTCCTTCAGAGTTGGCCAGGAGTCCTGAGAGTCAAAGATCCAGGTTTCGACCATCTCCAGGATTCTTTCGCATAGCTTTGTATTTTGAGACCGCTCAACCAGGGAAGCAAGCACACTTAGGAATGGCCGTCGTTGGTCTCCAAGTGTAGCCATCCTCGAGGAGATGATCCAAATCGACTTGAGGATCAACTGCGTTGACAATTCCATTTCTCGTTCATCCAGCGCACCCGCTTGTCCTTCGCCAGGCCGTATTCCTGATTGCATACCTGGAGGCAAAACCGGTTGCGCAAATTGGTCCTTCGAGAGCTTTTGCTGTAGTGCACGCATAATCTGGGGAAGGTGAGTATCGATCTCTTTTGGTCGTATCCTAGCTATAGTCTCGTAGATGTATATGGCAGCCACCAAATTACCATCTCCCATGGTCGCCGACGCAGCCCCGGAGATAAAGTTTATAAAGTCCTTAGCAGGGGTATCCATTTCCATGTCGTCCTCTTCTCTAGTCTCATCCGGTAACGCTTGCAGGATGCGTTGAACCATAGGTTGAATATCACGATCGCCGTCGAGAATTTTGTCGCTTGCGTGTAGGCAATCTTGAATCTCTGCATTGTCCATTCTGATGGGCTTTTCCAAGAGCTTCTGTATGTGCGGTAGTTGCGCTATAATCCATTCATTAGATTTTATGCCTAGCACCATACGTAGGATTTGCAGAGTATTGATGACGCTTGTCGCTGTCTTTTCGTCTCCTTTGTCAGTCTTGTCAGAACACAGAATTTGTTCGGATATCCTTGGAAAAAGGTCAATATCTAAGTCAGACCAATACTTGGAAGAAAGCAGGTCATGAAAAAGGCCAATGGCTTTTTTACACATCTCATTCGGAGGTAAGGGTGGCAGGGGAGTGGTAGAGTGTAAATCCCTCAACTTGACGCTAGGCACGGGGTAGCGCTCTGGTAGGACACTGATGAACTGGGTAAGATACTTGATGAGCATCGCCCGTAGAGGTGTAGAGATTTGATATTCGTTGCGCTCCACGCTTGAGGGTGGACCTAAGCTGGGTGCTGGCGACGCGATTCCTCCCTCGGGGTGTTCTAGTTTACGATTTTTAGCAGGTGAAGACTCTGATGAGTGTGAAGTTGGACGATCCCCACCTCCTTGTACTCGCCGATGTTCCCACCCCAGAATCATCTGGATTAGATTGAGAACGAGTTTCTTGTGTTCATTCGATGGATTTGGCAGCTGCGCGATCTTTGATAGAGAAGGTATGATAGTAGGTATGAAATGTTCTCTGGCTTCGTAGAATAGACTAGGATGCCGAACCATGAATTGGAAGATGCCAATCAGTTGTTGGAGGTTAGAGCTCTCCTCCGAAAGTATTCGTTTCGGCCACTTGGCCCACATGGGATACCTGGGATCACTCTGGTCCTTCAATCGCTTGGGTAGGACAGGGGCAATCAAGTCAAGAGCTTGGACGACTAGAGCACGGCCCTCGTTTTGATGTGCTTTAAGACAAGCCACATAGATCTGGTTTATGATTTTTGCAGGAGTTTCGAATTGGGCAATGAAAAGGCCAACGAGCACGTAAGACGCGTGCTTGTTGATGATATCTTCGAGTCGGATGTAGGTCCAACCAAACTTGATAATGTCTTTGCGAGCTTCAGAAACTAAATTGTGATGCCACTTCAATAATAAAGCTGACATTTGTAGCAACTCCAATCGTGAATGGTCCGCGCCTGATTGTGCATTTTCTTCGTTGATATCGCTAAGCTGAGGCTTCCAGATCTTGTTGTGTATTGAATCTACGATGCTCTTATCAATGAGTCGGCGCGAAGATGCTGTCACGGGATCATTCGAGAGTGCCCTCATAGTATCCATTGCAAATATAGGGTTGACTAGGTTCCTGAAAGCGAAGGTCTTTGTCCTGAAAGACGAACCACGCATACTGTAGAGATCTAGGCTACGCAGGACGAGACTTCGCCAGTAGTCAAGCGAGTCGGCGCAGATGATGTGGCGATAGATGAAAGCAAAAAGTGAGGGTTGCACCTTAATGTCTTCTGAAGTCACAGCGTCAATCAATTGGAACAGAAAGTCGAAGTCCCTTGGAGCTAGCTCCAGTGCTTTTACGAAAATTTTCATGAGCTGCTCTGAAGCTTGATCAGCACTCAGTCGCAAGTCTGGGTGTATTGTGTCCTTCTTCCTCTTCTGGTTGAGATCTTTGCCAACCCGCATCAAAGTCTGCCGTAATGCGTCTCGCTCGGAAAGCCATGAAAATGAGTTGCCGCAGAGAGAATGTATCGCATGTATGGCGTTGATAGATGCTGCGTCCCTCTTTTGGGGATCCTCATGATCAAAGGAGGCTTTCGTCAAACCTTCGATATCTGCAATAACAACGTCACGCAAAGGCCCGCTGCGAGATGCTGCGAGAATTTGGGCAAAGAATCTGCCGTATCTCATGTCGTGTAGCCTGTCCGAGAAGAACTCCCAGGCCTCTTTCGGATAGCGATTGATGTACTTCAGTAGAGGTTCCCTGAAAGGACTGAAGTGCGTCCTACGCAACGACTTCTCTAGATCGAGCACCCTTTCAATAAGATCGTTCATGAAGACTGCAGCCGACGACGGTAGCAGATGGAAAATGTTCAGCGTAGCCAGAACGATTTTCATCTGCGGGTTTTGCTCGATCAAAGAGAATGACGACTTTTGAAGAACTGAGCCATCAGCAATGACAGACATATGAAGAAGCAGTCTTTCGCCAATCTCAGTCTTGAAATAGTTAGTGAGCAGTGCCAAGAGTCTTGCAAGCCCATCGAGGCCAGCGACACTGAGCTTTTTAGGATCTTGCAGGTTCATGAGGATAGGACGGAGACCGTTCTGTAAGAGATCCTTGGGAAGCTTATTTGTTTGAGAAAGTACACCCTTCAGACCAGCGTTCGCAGCATCAATGACTTCGGTAGACGTCGAATACAGCGATTTGAAGAAGATTGAAATGATGCGACTCCGGCTCGTAGTTTGTTGTTGGCCGGCAAATTCCGAGAAACCCACAGCTAAAGAAAGCAACTTGATGCAAGCAACTCGGAGATTTATAATGTTATCGGCATACTTATACTCGCTAGGCTTCGCCGCAAGAAGTTCGTCTTCTGCCTCTGACAATGCCATTGCTTCAACGAGGAGTCTATTCAATAGTTCATTGAACTCGATCAGATTGCGCTGCAAGCTTATGCAATACGTTATGCCGTCGAGATAACCGACCTGAATCTCAAATGGTAGGGCTCGAAGTGGCTTCATATAGACAGGAGTCAGCAACCTGTCTTTTACGGGCGAGATTAGCTCATGAACTTCGGCGCCGATTACTTGAGCAATGGTTGTAAGAGCTTTGCGAGCTGCTTCGCGCACGTTCTTGTTTGGATGCATCAGCTCAGGGACGATGAAGGCACAAACAAGGGAGATGGGCTTTGAGGGGACATTTGGGTCCTTTGAGGGCGCGAGGTCCTCCTTCGCGGCGCCGCTGTTACACCTGCGCAGAATGACGTCGACGGTCTTGACTGCTTGGACTCGTGTATTCGCGGGTAAGTCTCCAGGCATGTCCTTAATGATGTAGACGAGGGCTCTTAAAAATTCAAGCTGCCGAGCATTTATCCAGTCGTCGCCAAAATCGAATTCTGTGGCCAAGAGGTGAATGCCGAGCCCTCCTCCTGCTTTGGTATACCAATCTTCATCATAACACTTGTGGGCGAAGACCTTCGCGAGGTGAGAAAAGAAAGGAAGTCGCTCGACTCTCTGCGAAGATCCTAGTAGGGTGATTGTTGCATCGAATATGGTCCTGGTAGAGAACTCCGCAGCATCGCGTATAGCAGGCTTATCGGAGGATAATTGCTCGGCAATGGCGTCAGCAAGTATACGGCTGTCCAAGCACAGAAGGCCCTCCCCAGCTTTAACGTCAAAATCTTTTCTGGATTGCTTGGCATCCGATAAAGCTTTTCCTACTTCGAGTATAGTGAAGTGGCGACAAATATCGCGGAGCAGGGCAGTTGCAGCGCCTTCGAGATTCGGCAGCGTTTTTGCAAGCATGAGAGCCTTCAAGAGGTGTTTTAACATTTCCTGTTGACCATCTCTCTTGGGTATAGACTTATCACGATCGGGCATATGCATCGTATCAGGGCCGACATCGTATCTGCCTTCAAGCAGATCACTAGCTTGCAAGCGTACAAGATTTGCAAAATCATCCGGAAGGCTGTCGAATCCTATGTGTAGCTTCACCTGGGCGCTAACCAGCTTGAAAGCTTGCTGTTTGTAATAAGCATCTGCCTTCTTTGCGGCCGGCGTTTTGGGCACTTCACCGAGCTTCGCAATGGCAAGATTCACACCAATAGACGATGGGAAGGCCCTGTCCTTGTTTGATCCTATGAGTCGCACGTCAAAGCTGCATTGATCGTCGGCAAATTGCTGGAAGTCGAGGGCAGGAGGGCCATTTAGGAATTTGCGATTTCGTCCTCCCAATTTCCCTAGAATACGCATTGTGGTGTGCGCATGGAAATGGCTGTACGGATTTGGCTTGAGATGATCCCACAACGCCATCATGAGCTCATCAATCACAGGAGCCATTATTGGATCCAAGTATTCAGCCGTAAGGTTATCAACGCAAAGTTCTAGTGTCCTGAGTCCCTGACCGACAAGATCTGAGCCGGCACGCAATGCCACAACAAGAGGGCGCATAAGATAGCTCAGATGTGGCAGTAGATTGCTTAGTCGGGCCGGTACGGTGAGGCAGAGCTCGACGTATAGATCGCGTTCTTGCGGCTTTCGGGCAGCGATCAGAAGAGTGTTCAAGACCTGAAGTAACATTTCCAATAGCGGCAGAATCTCCTTATAAAGGAGTTCGAATCGTCCACCGCCAATACTTCTGAACAAAGATCGCAACAGATAGAAGTAGTTCATGGGTTCCTTGGCTGATGTCGAGAGCTGGATTGATTGAGTCACAATTTTTGTAACGTGAGGTAGCAAAACCTGTTCGTTTTGCTGATTAAAGAGAGTGACTGCCATAAAGGATAGCTTGAACATCCTCAACAAGATGGAAGACTTTTTGATGTCGGATGTGCCCACTTCGCCTATGCGATCCATCAAAAATTGGAGCAGCATACCTGCGAATGCCGGGGACGTCGCCTCGCTGGCGAGAAAGAATTGAGGGACGTGAAGCAAGGCGGGATGTTCAAACATCATCTCATACAACACGGGTATCTCAGAATGGAAAACCTCATGGAACGTTGCAGGATCGATGCTGTGAAAAACTGTAGCAAATGTCTCGAGTAGATCTTTTTCCTCCTTGCCACTTTGCACTCCGTAATTTTGGGTCAAGAACTCCACTGGCGAAGAATAATTCGTCTCAGCAAAGGGTTTTTCTAAGCTATAGTAGCGAAAAACGTAAGCCCCCGCCCGGAAAAGTTTCTTGATGACCTCGACTTCCTCTGCATTGTAGCCGTATGATACTTCCTGCCAATTCGCAGGAGCGTTGGCAAGATCAATTGCTGGAGCTTCGGGATTGCACACTTTCAGCTGATAGAACATTCCTTTGAGCCCTGTTAACAGATTCTTGAAAAGAAACTTATTGTCCTCAACAGGATTGGCACCACGATCCTTGGGATTGGACATTCTGATTGGCGTAGCAGTGAAAATGTCAACCTCATCCCAGTCTGGTGGAGATTTTGCGTCAGCCAGATGGTCTTCGGGGTTAGCATCGACGGAGGTAGAGTCGCAATCTTTTGAGAGCTTGACTGAATTGTGGTATTGATGGTTCATGTCAGCGAATTTGTCCCCGATTGCGCTCAATATCATAATCAAAAAGTGGCGCGCGTCCTTCTTATCTGGTATATTGGCAATACTATCTGCTAGATTGAGAAGAAGCTTTGCACTCATGGTTTGAAAACTTGTCCCCGGAAAGCTATCGTGTAAGTTCTTGGAGAAGACGTTGACTGTTTTGCGAATCTGATCACGACTTAGAGATTCCCGAATGTGATGAATGAGATCGGCAAGCAAGCTGTAAGCCAGAGGTCGCATGGATTCGTAGACGGTGAGACCATCCCCAATCAATGTGCGCTCGTCGAGAAGGTCATCCAGCTTTGAGAGAAAGATTTTGCGAAAATTGAAGTTGATGGTGTGACGTATCGCAACCAATAGCTCTTTCCTTGTAGATGACTTCTCACTTGGGCAGTCACGTAGCAGTCTTATGACAATATCTGGTAAGATTGGTAGGAAGTCTTGGAGCTGCTGAACATAGACTCGCAGCAGGTATGCCAAAAAGCTCATCATCTTGACTTGGGCATTTATAAGCTCCCCGAAGGCGGCCCTGTTTTTGATCTCCTTACAGAGTCCTGTGAAGATCTCACCTCGTTCTTTGGCTGCTTCGTGTGCCCGGGCTTGCGGACCTGCTTCGAGCTTGAGAACATCTTTGATACAGGGGACAAACCTTTTGACATTCGGAGAGACACAATTGCGATGGGCTTGAAACAACGAGACCACGATGATGGGGCACTCCGCGAAGACTTTAAACGATTTCATTCCCGGTAACAATTGGCGAGCGGTTTGCGTATCGAGACCTAAGTCTGAGACGATGGATGCAGCTGGCGACCCTGGTCGTGGGGATTGGAAGGACTGGGGGTTGTTTGGAGTAGTCCCGGTCGATAATCCTTGTGCAGGGGCCTCAAAGGTCTCCTTGACAACGTTTTCCATCGCCTGAAACATCTCCAGAATCAAATCGAGAAACGGCTGCACTTTCGACGCAGTGGCCTCCGGTTGATGGCGCTCCAAATCCATGATAGTCTTCATGCAAAGAATCGCATTATCCTCGTTCTCCGTCCGAACCAGGCCTAACAACATGTCCACAATCTGGGCAGCATATTGCTTAAGTGCTTCACTGTGACTCATGGGCAATCGATGAAATATTTCCAGGACACAATTGCGCAGTCTCTGTATAGGCAATCCTTAGCACTCTTGGATAGCCATGGGAGGTTACCTTATTTTCTTACATGCTCTAGCGAGGCACTCATGAATGCAGGAGGTCCTTCAAGCATCTTGACGAACACCGGGATGAGCTTCTTGAGAAATATCGGGTAGCTCGATCCGGTGCATAGCAGGTCGATGTTATCTCTCAGTTCCGTCGCTAGATGGAATTTCTTCTGAGCGTCTGCACGATATTCAGCATGGTCCTCCAAAATTGTCTGTCCGTACGCCTGGAGAATCTCTTACCCAGGCTCGGATCGCCCAGCCTTGCGGCGAAGGCGTCGATGTTCTTCTCCCCCATAGTGCTCTGCGTGAGAGGTCTAAGCGCCTATGTGAGGGGCAAAAGATGGGGACAGCTCAGCAGCGCCTTGCGCGCTTTGCGACCACGTCGTACGATCCAAGCCTTCGGTCTCATTTCAAATCGCAGTTGTATAGGGCATCGTTGAACGCTAACATCGATGTCTTGCGTGAGAATGGACAGGAGCTTTTTTCGAATCAACTCATCAATAGGAGGGCCACACCTGACATTACGGCGTGAGCTCGAGTCAAGGTGGTGGTGGTGGTGGTGTTGAAGAATCGTGGGGGAGGACGATGCGACCATATAGCGAGGGACAAATCTTTGAAGAGTCGGGGCATGGACTTGAGCGAAAGATGCACGCTAAGCAGCGGGAGGACGGGTAACGTAGGCTAAAGTTTGAAAGTTTGAAATATACACATGACTCAGCAAGTGCCTTAGATCTGATTGGATAGTCATCTCTGTTTCAGCTTTTGCTAAAATAGTAAGATACCGGCCTAATCCTCATTGAACTCAGTGGAGTCCGTGGTCCCAAATCTATCTGAGACTTTGATTGACTGAGGACTGGCAGAACTAACACACAATTGTCGCAGGTCTTTGAAATTCTTTAGTGATATGTTGAGAGTGTATCTCAATATTTGGAGTCTCACAGTTGGTTTCGAGCTATCTGTTATCCTCACCGAAACCTTTGCCTCTCAGAAAGGAAAGGAGCAGACACAGCTCGGGCTTGTACATTTCGGCAGAGGGGCATTCTATACAGAGATCTAGGGAATAGCATCTCAATGGAATAGAGCAGCCGGAGTGAGGCCAGATAGCATCCACCTTGACCTCGTGCCGTCCTGGCAACTTGCAGGTTAATTCTCGGAGATCCGATACTCATTAATATTTAGCTATGAGAAGTCCCCGTAAGGTCACCAATGCTGAACCAAATTTGTAGAGTAAGCGAACTTATCAGCCATAGAAGTCCAGACTAAAGCGATCTCTCTTGGCTCCAAAGGTTTCCTCAATAGGAGGCTTCCTTCTTTAAAAATATTTGTTTGCAAGTATCGCGCATCTCCCAATGGCGATAAGTGTCTACGCATAACGAAGTAAAAGGATGCTTATTAAGCATTGACCAGTCGATTGTAATGGCAACGGGAGCTTTCTTCGTACAAGGTGAATGACGATTACGCTCAGAGGATAAATAGAAAAGACTTCCAGGGAAAAGTCTGCGCAGAATTACTTACCGGTGGGCTACCTCGCGGGTCGCTGCGAGGCAAAGCCTTCTTTTACCGTGTGTTCCGATTGCCACAACGAGGCTTATGGAACCCCATGCCCATACGACCAAAGCTTCGGAAGATTCGGTTCCTAGAGTACGCCACTAGCGAGCAAGGGCATGATGTAATCACGAAATTCCGCTCAAGCAAAGTGAAGAACAAACCAACAGAAGGGGGAACGTCAGATTACTTGCATGTTGCAGGTACCGACAACGATGCATATCTCTTGATCCTCACTGAGCGTGCGTCCAGCATGTGGTGTATCTTTGCCACCGGGTAACGCGCGAAAGCTGTTCCGGCGCAACGGCGTTTTAGATTTGGAGGCGCTTGGTACATTCGCTTGCCGGCAGTCTTGTTCAGATTTGACAAACGATTGTCTAAGTACATTACCCTTCGTAATCCTGATGCTACACGTTACATAAGGAGAATTGGAGAAACTTTGACCCGTTCACGAAATGCCATGGAAGTCACGGCCGATGTGATTTGATGCGTGACGTATGCCTTCCCCACAATTGCTAAAAAAAGGCGGGGCTAGCAAGTTTTCGATGGCCAGATGTGGAAGTGTCTATGGTCTCCTCGGGTACTGCCATCACAAATACGAACTCTAGCCTCTGGCAGTCACGATGTCACAGGTGAGGTACAAAAGCAAATGCCTCTCTCTCCTTCTCTTCTGGGCTTTCCTCCCATCTCCTTGCCTGCACTTGTACCATATCCCATTTCCCTAGGTAATCATTGCCTGAGCAAGGACACATTCGCTTGTTAGCCATGCTCAAATCACTCGTTACTTTCGCTGGTCTGCTGTCTGCGGGTTTTGCTCAATCCTACAAGGTATGTCACTGACTATGGCCGTTGCACGTATGGACTGCAGACGACTGACTGTCAATGTAGGGTTTCAACTATGGTAGCACAAACACAGACAACTCTCCCATGACCGAGCAACAATACCAGAATGATTTCACTACCGCCCAGAACCTCGTCGGTGCCAGTGGCTTCACCAGCGCTCGAATCTATACCTTGATCCAAGCGGGAACACCCAATACCCCCACCGAGGCCATCCAGGCGGCCATCAATACAAAAACTTCTCTTCTTTTGGGTCTCTGGGGCTCGGGCGGACAGACCGGCATCGATAATGAAATAGCTGCTCTGAAAAGTGCTCTCGCCCAATACGGCTCTGCATTTACGGATCTCATCGTAGCGATCTCTGTCGGTAGCGAAGACCTCTACCGCATTTCGCCCACCGGTATTGAGAATATGTCTGGTATTGGAGCCGGCCCAGACGTCATCTCCAGCTATATCAGCCAAGTGCGGTCTGCCATCACTGGAACCGCGGCAAGTAGCAAACCTGTCGGTCATGTCGATACCTGGACTGCTTGGGTCAACGGCTCAAATGATGCTGTGATAAGCGCCTCTGACTTTATTGGCATGGATGGTGCGTGTTTCCAATCTTTTGGCTCAAGTCTCATACATCTCGTGTCATACACGAACTCTGGGCAACAACCACACCCCTCGATCCCACCCAGACAGAGCCTTACTTTAGCGTAGTAATCCTAAAAAGCAGTTGGCTAACCTTGGAATTTCTATAAAGCATACCCATATTTCCAAACCACCATGACCAACCCCATCGAAGACGGTTACTCACTTTTCTTCGAAGCTTATGATGCAACTGTCAGTGCTGCTGGTGGCAAGCCTGTTTGGGTGACCGAGACTGGATGGCCTATCAGTGGACCGACTGAGAACCAGGCTGTACCCAGCACGCAAAATGCTAAAACATATTGGGATGCCGTGGGATGCGGGAGGTTGTTCGGCCAAGTTAACACCTGGTGGTATACCCTACAGGACGCTTTCCCAACGACACCAAGCCCTAGCTTTGGCATTGTCGGCACTACACTGAGTGATACGCCTCTGTATGACCTTAGCTGCTCGGGTTCGACATCTAATAAAGTTGCTGATACTACGGCCGCGGTATCGTCCGTTATATCTTCTGCCGAGGCTGGCTCGGTCCAGGCTGGAGCCATCCCTGCGACGGCTAAAATCGGCTCCGGTAGCGCAGCGGTTGGTGAAGCATCAGGATCGGTGGCGAATGTTGCACCTGCCGAAACTTCGGCAGCAGCAGGAGGAGCTGCGACCGTTCAAGGCTCATCGGCGTCAGCACCTATCGCTGCATCCGAGGGCTCTACATCAGCAGGTCCTCAACCAGTCGTTACGTCCGCAATTCAGCCTGAGGGTACTGCCTTTAGCACCGAGGCTGTAACTATCACAAGCTGCTCTGGCGGGTGCCCAAAGGAAACACAGACACAACCAACTGTTACCGCGGCTTCCGCACCAAGCACACTCATCACTAAGACATCTGTTCTGTCAGCCGCATCTGAGGCAACTGCTTCAGCGTCAAGCTGTCCAGCTAGTCTCTCTGGCGCTTTTGAGTACCCACATTTGATTGTCCCGGTCAGTAAGAATGAGCCAGATACTGCAAGTGGAACTAGCTATAACGGCACCATTTCGCCGTCTGTCTCTTCGATCTTCAACTTCGACATCCCGTCCTCCGCCTCCGGCAAAACATGTACACTCGTCTTTCTCCTTCCGACACAGGGCGACTTGACCACATCAGCCTTCGGCCTGAGCGGCTCTGGAGGGTTTGATGTGGCAGAGCTGTCGAGCCCTGCGACCGAGTCGACGACATACAAGACTGTGTCATCTGTAGCCAAGGACCTGGGAGGGCCATCGGACGTCAAACCTGGCAATGAATATGTCATTGCGTCTGGCTCTTGCCCGGCTGGATCAAGGGTTGGATATGAGGTGAGCTCCACTGGCGGTTTAGACCTGAGTTACTTCCAGGACGTCAATCCCTCGCCTATTGGATTCTACGTCACGGTCTGCTAGAGCAGCTAATGTCTAATGATTGCATGGAACAAAAAGCGAAGCATTAAATTGGCAAAAGGAATGGTATTCTTGTATACAGTATTAATAAATAATGTAATACAAGTCCGCAAAGCAATCCTACAAATGATTACATCGAGACTCTCTCATTGCAGAAAAGTCTTAGCCAGCCTCATCAAGCCGACCGATTGCTGGGACGTTCCTTCGCTCTACTCTACATAGCTCCACCGCAGGCAAAGCCTTTGAAACTTTCCTGTGGGTCCTAGATTAAGTGAAATCATAGATCTGTATAAGTCCTCTGATGGCTCGTTTCATCGGATCCACAAATGTCAGCGGTTCTCAGCATCCAGGGGCATATCAACTCCCCGACGAGAAACACAAGGTATGATATGTCTGCTACAAGAACCGTTCTGGTATTCAGCACCCTCTCCAATTTTCTTCACCAGCAGATTCCCTCGCAGCTTGCATCATCGCAAAGTGACCTCGCCGTGAAACCAGCCTGCTGGTGTAGAATATTCATTTGATGTGGACCGTAATAAGGGAAAGAACTCGGCTCATTCTGAGACACGACTCTCTGCATCCGCATGGTACAAAAAGCACCATCTAAATCAAGAATGGAATGGTATCGAAACAATTTGGAATGATCATCTACTTTGTTCTTTCATACCTATACAGCGCGTTTCCCGGCTGCCGGGCATTAAAGGCCAAGACGAGAGATGAAAAAAGGTAACCCTAAGTTATCGAAACATGAAAGATTGGGGGGAAAGAACCCTGATTGCCACGCCGGTAGTGCCCCTTGTTCTATTTCTTCACTCCGAAAAGACCCTTGCACCTGATTATTTCCATGGAATCGCGGGAAGAAATCCTGAGCGCTTTGCTTGCCCAGCCATATCGACACGCGGATTTCATGCAATTCACTTTTTCGTTTTGTTCGCTCATGCTATGTATGGACCACTCCGTCTCGGTGGATTACCCGGCTCGGGGGACCTTGTTGAGCATGTCTTGTCGGGTGGTGGGTGGTGCCGGCATGGTCGTGTCGCTGGATGCGTTTCGTTCGAGGCGTTGGCGGATCTGAGCTGCTGGGTCTTCGAGAGCCTGGATGATGGAAGCAGGTGTCAGCAGGAGCTCGGGGGTTTAGAAAGAAGGGAGGACTCGTCTTGCCTGGAGCGGACTGATCGTGGAAAAGGAGCTCACTTGGTACTGCCCGTCGGGCCCTTTTGTTCTCCTCCCATCCCGACCAACGCCGCCCTCGTCCTGCAATCGCAAAGCATCCAGTCGTTTCTGACTATCTTGCGTGATCGGATCTTCCTCTGCCCTACTTGGAGGATTGAACTTTTGGCCGCGGAGATCTGTCAATGGTGGAATTGCAGCGACTTCTCCGTTGCTACGCTGTCTCGCCCAATCGGCTACTGTTGCCCATCTGTCTGTGCGGTTTCGCAGAGTCTGTGCGGCTGTGGCCTCGTTTTCGCGATAGTTTTCGGAGCATTCGTCAAATAATTGCGGATTTATCTCCATGAACAATTTCATTGCATTGTACACCATGCCATGTATTGTCCTGGGATAATCAGTCAGCCAAGGCAGAGCAGAGGAAATAGGAGACCCATACCTGTTCCAGTGACCTTTTGAGTTCTCATAAAGGGGCTGGAACATTATCGGCAAGATGACCTCTACATTGTCGCTAATGAGATTGCAGAAATATTCGTTGTTCCAGAAGTAGAGCGCTCGCTCTGCTACCTGTTAAGTATATATTAGATTAGGGTAATGGCTTAAAGTTGGAATAGGACGGGTGTACCTGGAAGTGTGGGCTGGCGACCGACTTCGCTAATTGGTTGAAAAGCGGCTCCTGGACTTTTGCAAATTCTCCTGGATCCATGACCTCGAAAATGTCTTCCACCTCATTAAGAAACATGACCTCTTTGGTACTATTTACTTTCGGCCAGTACCTCAAGAGCCCGAGAACGACCTGCACAGATTAATTTTACCTTCCAATGTAAATGTATCTGCAAACTTACTTCTTCAGTCAAAGCTGCGTCTTTCTCCAGGAATTGTACAATGCAATATGCAAGTTGCGGATGATACATGCTTAAGCTTTTGACCTTGTGCAAGGGAATCAAAACTCTGGTGAGGAAGAGCTTGTGTTCCTCCTTCAGTGGAAGTGCGAATCCATTGATGATCGATCCAAGAATTTCCAGAAGTTCTGCGATGCCATTGAATCGCTCGGTTTCGTACACGAATTGAAAGAATACATTGTTTATCGATCGTCTGATGTAAGACCGCAAGTTCAGAAATTTGCCGTATATTCGATGGAGGGTAGTCTTCAGAAAATCTCGCTCTCGGGGATCTTCTGAATCGAAAAGCTCTAGTAGCTGCGGTATGTCAGTGAGACTTGGCCAATCGTGAGATCCTAAACCATACCTGGAGGACAAATTGATGATCTATATGGCCTTTCGCAATATTCGTATTGAAGTCTTGGCTCTCGATGAAGCGAAGGAAGAACTCGTAAACGACTTGTATGTGCGGCCATGCGACCTCAAGCACTGGCTCATCTTCCTCGGGGTCAAATGCCTCACCCTGTGGATTCATAGGCGGTGGAATTGGTCGGAAAAGATTTTTGCTGAACATGTCGACTACTTTTGGGTACATTGCGTCCGTGATAACTTGACGATTATTTGCGACATAGTCGAGTAGCTCATGCAGTGCCAATCGCTTGATTTCCTTTGGTTTCATATCGCCACTGGCATCATTGAAATCGAAGATGATATTACACTGATCGATCTTTTGCATGAAAAGCTCTTGCCGCCTATTTGGGGGTACCTCGTGAAAACCGGGAAGCTTCTCAAGCTCTCGTTGTCGCTGATCTGATATGTCGAACCTTGAAGAATGCTGTCTTTTTGGTGTTCTGATTCCTTCTCCAAGGACATCTTTCGGTGTGGATGTCAGCCTATCAAAGGCGGCGGATTTCTGTCCAGGTCGGGGCGGAGCTAAGTCACCAGGCATTGTCTCTGCAGCACCTGGAGGGGGAACATGCTTGATTACAAACATCAGCATTTACGAGAAGTCGATCAACGCTGAGGACAGAGGCGGTGTTTGACTGAGTCCGCAGTGCAGAGTATTGAGACTTACCGGAGCATTGCCTGAGCTTGGACTTATTACTACCCCTGGTACAACACCATGGCCAGCTCTGGTAGGTGTGCCCGGGCCTCCTGGACCCCCTGGGCCACCCATCCCTCCACCATGGCCTGACTGTGAAGGTACGAAAGGTCCATTAGATGGAGCTGCACCGGGTGTTCCTTGAGGCGAAGCGTGGACTGGACCACTTTGACTGCCCCTTGACGTGCCATTCTCTCCTGCAGGTAATGGCTTGTTTCTAGTGTCATTAACGGCAGTAGTCGACGAAGTAGGAGTACCCTGGTTTGAGGAGCTCGGGGAGAGTGTGCTTCCTGGCGCGACAAGGGTGGAAGCTGAACTAGGTGACGGCGACGCAGTTCCAGAGGTGCCGTCTTTTTTGTTCTTGGACTTGCTATTGGAGTCTCTAGCTCTTGAAAGCTGTTCATGCTAAGTAAGTCAGCCGCCTCGTGGAGAGGTAAAAGAACCAGGTGAGGGGTAGGAGAGTCGCTGCGACGCTCTATAAGACTTACTACTCTTTGCTTGAATCCCTTCATCTTGGGTTCACCTCTATCTTGTAAGCCGAAGACCATTCGATCACCCAGGAAGCCCTCCACCGAAAGATGTAATTCGTTCAGTCAGATGGATTGATGGGTGTAGTCCCTGTAACCGTGGTGGTGGGTCTGTACCTGCACTTGTGATGGACGCAATGTGAATGAAATGGAGGGTAGTCGGGTATTCGTTTCACAGGAGCATTGTATCGGCTTCGCAGAGGGTGTTGGTGGATTGGCGGACGTTCGACGTTGTGCTGGTGGCTTAAGCCTGGTCGTGTGAATTATGGCTTGACATGCGACTAAACGCTGGGTGCTAGTGACATCAATGCGTTTGATCGTTGTCGTTGAGAGCAACGCAATACACAATCGCTCGGCGTGTTAGTAGAGACCTCTTTGTTGACTGCGGTCGTCGTTCCTACATGGCGTCTGTAACATCCAGGCCAAGCGAGCGCTGTCTGTACTAAATGCTAGCACGGTTCGCACGGCTAGTTCTAATTCGAGCTTAGCTGCGGGGCTTCATTAGCGCCTTAGTCACGTGTAAGATCTTCCAGCCCTATTAGATCTGGGCATGGAAGTCTGATAATTGAAACTACGAGCCCCTTGAGGCAACGGACTTGTGCATCTGCTCATGCCCCGAGAAATCTGTGAACGCTGTCAAAATATGGAAACCTTGCGGGTCATTCTTTATTAGCAAATCTGCTCTCGTCTACTGGAACTTATTTGCTGTCGAAAGCTATCAAGACCCATGATCGCGTCCTGATCTTCCACATTCTACTTTACAATCCAATCCTTGTCAGGCTCAGACTGTCAATGTGACAGATTTGAGGATATATCGCATGGTCCTAGTCTCTATCATCCCTCGAATCATTTTTGTAATTCAGAACAAGAATGGAAACCGCCAAAGAACAACGGCTTGGCTCCTCCTCCCAACTCGAACCATTTTCTTCTTTGTCTTCGTCATACGCTCCTTGGTACGATGTTCCACGCAGATCGATTGTCAGCGTTGAGCATCCATTCATGATTGGAAACGTCGAGAAAGGCGTTAAATCTCTTGGAGGCGCTGTCAAAATGCAAGAGGTTGGTCCCGAGGTCAGAAGAATGGAAAATTTGAAGCGAGCTTTGACCTGAGCTCAGTTAATACAAGACTCCGAGAATTCGAGTGCTCGCCTATATCTCCATCCTGGAGATCGGATGTTCAAGCCATTGCAATCTACTAATGTCACTACACATAATGTCCTACTCAAAATCACGGTCCCTAAGAGGGTGAGAGTGAGGCGTAGGAGAGGCTCACAAGGTCCATTGCATGGGGGTCGTGATAATGGAGGTACCTCAGACCCAGGAATCAAGCAGACAAACCAGGAGTCTGCGACGAGAGATACTCAGTCTTTGATCGGTAATATGGGTGACAATCCCACGAAGTACCAGGTCCAGATCATTGGATCAGTTGGACGCACGCATCGCTTTCGAGGTATTTCTATTTAAAAAGAGTCTCATTGGATCTGTACTGATATGGAAAAGGGATGCCGGACTTTGTCGTCTCGACTGCAAAGATGCCGTTCATGCAAAAGATGCATGAGCAAATCTTGCCTTTCGACTGTAAACCTTTACGGCCTTCTGATGAGATTTCTGCTAACCGGTCAAAAGATGAGAAAATGAGACGTTTCACTCTTGATATGAGCAAGGGCGTAAAGCCAAACGCTGAGATAATACCGCCTCCGCAAATGAGCCACCTCACGCTTCCTTTCAATTACTCGTGTGTCACCCAGGTCCTCTTCTGCTCGACTGTCGATACTGATGACTTAAAAGCTACCGTCAGAACCCTTATGTCATGCAAGTAATCGATCAGCGAGGAAATGTCTCTACTAAAAACGCGCACGGACCCCGAAAAGTATTGACCCTGCCAGTTCCCTTCGACATACCGGAAGTTCCTTCGGCTCCCACGGCCAATCTTGACCCTCTCGAGACTCTCGAGCTTCCGCTCCAAAACCTAGTCGCCAGTGTTCGTAGCTTGCTAGAAGAACGACCGATTTTCACTCGGAGAGCCCTCATCAACTCATTACCAGATTCCGCTTGGGACAAGATAGGCTCTAATTCCGCCAAGTACATGTGGCAGTATTGTTGCTATTCATTTTCATCAGGCCCTTGGCGTGATGCTATGGTTCGGTTCGGTGTGGATCCACGCAAAGATCCTGAGTGCAGGGCATACCAGACGATGATGTTTATGCTAGAGAGTGAAACCAAGGACAATCGGGCGAAGCAAAGTAGATCAAAACGGGACGGTAATAAAAGCCATCAGGGTTCAAACAAGGAATCCCATCTTTTCGACGGCAATACTGTCAGCAAGGACGGGAAGGTGTGGCAGGTTTGCGACATCAGCGATCCGCTCCTCAAAGATCTCCTGGCTACTACCAATATCCGGAATGAATGCCATGTGAGTACCCCCTGCAAATCTCAGTGGCAGTTGCGTGGTAAATGATTAATCGTGTTTAGAATGAGAGTGATGGTTGGTACCATAATGGCACCTGGGCCAAAGCCAAAATAATCATGAAAACCAAGATCCAGGCGATCCTTAACGATATTCCCCAACAGGAGACTTCGTATGCCAAGGTCGTCCGAGAATTGCCCGAAAACGTCAAACCCAATGAGAAAGCTAATGCAAAATTGGGCAAAGATGCTTCACAGTATGAAGTACAATTAGCCAGCCAAGTTCGATCGGCGTGTTATGTAGATCGGGTATCTGCTTTGGAGATAACGGCATCACAAGATGGGGGTCACGACGATACTGATGGAGATGAACAAGATGACGGGGCATCCGACGATGGAATGATAGATCCGGGACTTGCTGATGCTGCTATGGATATAAATGGATCGGAAGAAGACACCGAACAGATCGAGGAGATGGTGGATGACATGGAAATTGACATGTCCACAGATGATGAGGTCACGACACCGTGAATGGACATTTACGAGGTTCATGGAAAACAAGGAAAATTGCTTCCACACCGAATAGTTGCCCTTGCGACTGTAAGGAACGGCAAGCCCGAGGTCTACCTCTCTAAGATGCCCAGAAAAGAGGGTTCCAAGGCTTCAATCTGTGCCATTGGCTACAGAAAGGCACCGCCAACACCAACTCCTCCGTTGGATATATGTCAAAAAAACTCCCTTAGGAGTGCCTGAGTACGCTTTGTGACATCATAAAGTCTGACCGGATGTACACATACTTAGAATTTCCAAACGGTACAATTTCCAAATTTGCTCAGGAGAAAGGGACTCCGGCTCGTCTTCGCTGTATCAACGGACAGACGATCTTGTATTAAAGCTGTTGGTCAAATTCTTGCTTACTTGAGGGTGAAGCCATGGCCTATCTTTAGTGAAGTCAGTTGACTCATCAGACATGTATCTATCATTGGAATGTACGATATGGACAACTTACTGCCGCGCGAACATGGGT
>JAABUI010000791.1_pt1 | contig 20875 bp, 19 predicted proteins | sample 5559111 | NCBI WGS metagenome assembly JAABUI01 (sample SAMN10711870, study PRJNA513365) | rock metagenome | isolation source: Antarctica rocks | place: Antarctica: Victoria Land, Buttleship Promontory
GATTCTTTGCATCTTGACAATCATTTTGTCTTTCGTCTTTTGCAAATGCTTCTCAAAGTCTTTTCAGTTGACTTTTTGTAGATTGTATGACGCGTTCAATGAATTTTCGACCAACTTCACTTTTTTCGTAACTATTGTAAATAAAATTACTTCATGATCGAATTTTGTGTCTGCATTCTCATCTATATGTCAATTCTTGATGTGATTGCGCATATTCTTTGATGCGAATGCTAAATCAAGTATCGAGCTTGACTGATTCAAATAGCTGTGATATGTGTCTATATCAAAAGTGTTAATCAGGTCGCACTTATGTAAATTTACCCACTTTATTAACACTTTCGTTCTAATAGAGTTTGAAATTTTTGCGTTTCATCAGCTATGATGTGCATTAAAGTCTTCGATAATAATAACTTTTTGCTCAGAATTTAGCATAACTTTTGCTAATTCTCGCTCAATCGTGTATAATTGCTCGTCATCTGCGTATTGTGACTTTTCGTTGTAAATATTGAACAATAAAATTCTCTTCTGAATTTTATTGTTCGCTATTGATATCGCTTGCATATCTTCGCTATTGACTATGTCTGATCTTGATGTGCATGTAAATTTCTTTACGTTTTTTGCAACAAATATCAATACTCTGACATAAGTATTCTGAATATTCGATGAATGCGAAATTGTTATATTCTCATCTCTCATTCATGATTCTTGTAGTATAACAATATCTGTCTTGTTTTTCGCAAATTTCATGCATGCATGCATAATTTGCGTTGACCTTGCGTAATTGTGCTGTAGAATTCAAATATTCAATGTGTTTGCAAAGCTTTTGTCATTTGCGTTGTTTTGTGACATTTTGAATGCAATACTTATTACAATTTCATGACTAAATGATCTTTTTGTGAGCTAATAAACTGAGCTGTCTGATATGTTTTGCACATTACGTTATTTGCGAAGTGCACATTTTGACAGTTGCAGCATTTAGAAATCATGTGATTGCATGATTGCTTGTTTTTGCACGTAGATAATTGACATTTATGATCTCAGATCTGATGATTTCGCTCGCAGTACAAGCATCTTGATGATCTGTTGCATTTGTTCTGCAAATGCTTGAATGTTTGACTTTTTTGACATTGATCATTTGATCGATAATCTCAATATTCGACTGTTCGATATGTTGATTTCGCAGTTAAGAGTCGTTTTTTCAAATGTCTTTGCACTTCTGCTTCAATTCTAAATGCTAAGATCGTTGATGCATGTCTGTTTCGTGATTGATTTTCGCTCTTTGATAATTATATAAAATTGATTATTAGTTTCAATTCGAAATTGTACAACTCTAATTCAGTTTTTAGATTTTTCATTCTAGTTTTCGTGTTGAAGATTTCGATTTTCAGACTGTGTATAACTATTTTGTGTCATTTCTCGTCTTTCTTAATGCTTTTAACATCAAAAACATGCTCTCATATTGCTCTTTGCGCTAGTAAGACGTCTTCTGTGTATTTTTTCGAGATCATCAGAGCAATGTTGTTTTTCTTTTGTGTTTTGACTATCATGACAACTATTAGATCGATTTTCGCCTTTTTCAATGTGTTATTCATCGAATCTCGCATTTTCATCGTCTTTAGAGTTCAGTTCTCATTTTTGAAATTGACAATGAGTCTTTTTTCGCGATACAATATTTCTTGTGATTTTGACGAGAATTTCTTGATGATCAGGTTTCATTCGCCTGCATTTGCATTCACATTTGCATTTACGCTTGTGACTTGAGCTGCTTTTTGCACATATGTGAGCTTCTGCGTTGGTTTTTGCGAATTTTGCATGACTTGCGACGTTTGCGTCTTCTGTGAGATTTACGAATTCTCTGTCATGTGCTTTGCATTGATTCTTTTTTTGATGTTTTCAGCATTTTGTTGAATCAATTGTAGAATGATCTTCAGTTTGTTGTTTGTTTGACTTTGAAGTCAATCAATTTGCTTCTAAATCGAGTTTTCTATGCTTTCGTTGCATGCTCTTTGAATATAGATTAAGTTATGATTTATAGTCTCTTTCTGTTCTGATAGTCCTTGTCTTAGCTGATTGACTGCGAATTCAATTCTTTCGCGCAGTCTCTTTATCTGCATCTCTTTAGAGATGACATCGTAGCACTTGCTAGTACTAACTTCGATTCTAGCTTCTTTTTGCGAACTTTTCATCGCTTTTCGCTTTTTCATTTCTTTGAATTTCACAATTGCTCGTTTTTGCTCTTTTTGCTGCGAATTCGCATTTCGCAAATTGATTGTATTCTTGTCGTTATGCGCATTTGCATGTGAATTTAGCATTAATGCATCGAGTGAACTAAACATGTATTGCGTTTTTCTATTTGCTGATGTGAGCGATTTTTGTTGACTGCAAAATAAATCAACAATGTCGTTCTGCAGTTGTTTGTTTGTTGATGAATTCATGCTAAGTTCATCTCATAAATTTGTTTCAATCTTTAACGTTGACTTTTTGAATTCTATCATTGACGTTTTGAGTTCTGACGTTGAGCTATTGCTTTCGCTGAGTTTCGCGTTAATGTCTGCGAAATGAGAGAAAGAAGAGCGCATGAAGCGACTCTTTATATTTCTTTTCATAAATGGTTTTTTCGAGTTTCAGACTTCGAACTTCTAGAAAATTCACTTGACATCACTTAAATATTTCTTTAATCTCTTACTCAGAGTGTTTCACTTAGACAGTAACTCTAGTGTAAAGATCTCTCAATTTCTATTTTGAAATCTGCAATAAATCGTTTTCTATTATCAACTTATGTCAGATGAAAATGATATAAATTTAGTCTGCAAGAATCTAAATTACTCTTTTTGATAGAAAATTCTTGACGCAATTACTTTATATCTCATGTATCAAAGTAGTCGCTTTATCTTGCTCAGAATAGTAACGACTGATCTTGACTTATTGTCTTGTGCATCAAGAAAAGATAAAACAGATAGTGATTTGATAAGAAACGCTGTACTTCTCTGAAACAACGTTGTTCTCTGTGCAATCTTCAAGTGCAAAAGAGTTTGATTTCGATTTTTGCATCAGTACTTAGTCTTCTGTGCTGTTCTGAGATTGATTGATGACTTGTTCTTTTCATGTGAGTTTGCTCTTCAATTTGTCAATCAAATTACTGTCTGAATTGATGATTCTTTCTTCTGCGTTGATGAACTCTCGTTTCGCCGTCGATTTTGGTCTGCGTGAGCGCGAAAAGTTTCAATTTTCGATTTTTGACTTGCGACGCAGTCATCTGTGAAGCTATTGAGTCGAATAAGAGCTTGTTTTGATCGTACGATTGTGCTCTATAACTTGCCGATTGATTTGATATATCATATGCTTCAATAGATCGCTGTCGCTCTTTGCAATTGTAGTTTAATTCTCTATAGTGTGTATAAAATTATTTGTAGCATTACGAAAGATTCTGAGTGTGTTTCAAACATCATCGATAGATGCTATGCAAATAGAAGTTGAAATCTCGTTGATGAAGATATGATTAGATCAAAAGTGCAAGAACTATGCAATTCAAATAGTTAAGTTATCAAAAAAACACTCTATCAGAAAAAGAACATTTATTATGTACTCATTTCAATACTTTATCAAATTGAATCTAGATTTGAATGCATTGAAATATCTGAACTGAAACAAGACGAAGACGAATGTATCTTGAAAAGCTAAGAAGTGCAAAGACAGACTTACGCAGATATATTGAATATTGAACAAAGTGCAAAAAACACTGAATTCAATAAAAGAAATCGAAATTTCTCACTTCAAGAAATCGTGAGGGCAAGAAATTGAGCATTTAGCAAAACTTCAAATCGAATTTGCAAAAGACGAAACTTGCGATACAATCAATACACACTATAGAAAATTAGAAAGAATTATCAAAAAGGCGAAAAACATAGTGATGTACACAGATGCATCGCAAATTCGAAAAAAGATAGCAGAAGTTGAAACAGAAATCGAAACAACAGTGATATTTACGCATGAACTCGTTAGATGCAGCAAAGCGACAAGCGTTTCAGGCGAAATCATCATAACGAAAGCGAAACTGCAAGCTATTAGCGATGCAATCGCAATGTGCAGCGAAAAAGCATTCAAAAACAGCGAAATTTGAGTGTACACAGACAGTCAAATGACTTTGCAAAGACTAAACACAAAGAGCAACGTCAATGCAAGATTATTCAATGACATACGACAAAACTTGATCAATTTACGTCAGAATCAGTGTCAAATTCGCATACAGTGAATATCGAGTTGCAAAAGCATTATTGAGAATAAAAAAGCAGATCAATTGATCAAAATTGCTACTCAAGAAGTATTAATTATCGACAACATGAAAGCAATTATCATAAGCTTTGTCAAAAAGCAAATTTGCAAAAAGATAAAATTACAATGATTAGAGATCTGAAAAAGCAGTATCAAAAAGGAAAATCAGTATTGAAAGAACATATTGAATGTGAATCTAAGTCATAAATCACTAAAAGAGCTGAGAAAAATCAAAAGATTAACGTTTTCAATCTTTATTCAGCTGAAAATGAAACATGACTATTTCAAGAGCTATTTGCATCGATTATCAAAGAATAATTTGAACAAATGCTATGAAATATGCAATGCAAGACAAATGTCGAAGCATTTACTGCTGAATTGCAGACATTATAAAGCAGAGCAGAGAAAGCTTAAGAAAAAAGCTCAGCTCAAAAACACAGACATCATATTGACACTGTTCATCATCAAGATTGAAAGAATTGCAACACTAAAGTATTTGAAAAATACTTGAATTACGATGAGAAAATGACTATTAGAAACGAAAGAGTAGAACGCAAAGAGTGCAAAGAGATGAAGAAAAACGAAAGTATGATTACGAGAGTTTGAGCAAGAGCGCTTATATGTGCAAACTATCGATGTAATTGATCAACGAGAAGATATAAAGCAGCAACTTTGACCAGATTACATGTAATGTAACACATACACAGCATCTAAACAGTGTCATAGTCATAGACTGCGTGCATCTTTTTTTTTTCTTCTTCAAGTTTTACGTGCTTATGCAGTCTAAGACTATGAAACACGATGCTATCTATCTAAATAGTAGCACTGAAGCGCTGTGTGTATGCTAAATTACATGTAATCTAGTCAAAGTCGATGCAGTATATCTTTTCATTGAGCAGTCAGATCATTAGAATGCGCATACGAGCGCGTAAGCTGTTTATATAACCAAGTGATCATATAAACAAGTCAAAATTATGAAAGCTGATCACTTTGACATAAGCTTTCAACTTGTCTGTATGATCATTAAGCTAAGCGAGCTAGATGAGCTTTGATCTATGTAGATGAAAGCTGATCACTTTGACGTGAGCTTTCGAGTTCGCTGTATGATCACTCAGCTGAATGAACTAGATGAGTTTTGATCTATGTATTTGCGACGCATGTAAATCGATCAGAAAATCGAAAAATTGATCGATTTACTGCGTTGCACAGACGTGTATGTGCGTAAAAGCTGAGTCGTGTCTTTGCAATGACTGTGTGAATGTCGTATATTAGTTGCAGCGCATGCGCAAAGACGTTGCTGTCGTTCTGTGTATATGATTAAAGACTGTGTCATGTCTTTGCAGTGTATATGATTGCGATGCATGTAAATCGATCTGATAAAGCAAAAACCCGATCGATTTACTGCATCTCGCAGACGTGTAAATGTGCAAAAGCTGAGTTGTGTCTTTGTAATGTATATGTGAATGTCATATACGAGCTCGACGCTGATTCAAGTGCTGTTACTGCTCTGTGTGTGATTGCGATGTGTGTAAATCGGTCTGAAAATGAGAAAAATCGATTGATTTGCTGCATCACGCAAGTCTGTAGATGCGCAAAAGCTGAGTCATGCCTTCGCAGTGTATGTGTGTGTGATGTATATGAGTTGCAGCATGTGTGCAAAGACGTTGCTGTCGTTCTGTGTATGTGCAAGCTTCAACGCGTTGTTGATCGCGTTGTTATTGTCTCGCTTTTCAACTGTGTGTGAGCTCAACACGTGAGTAAAGCGCTGTTACTGCTCTGTCAATGTTGATGAGATTGTTCAGCTTTTCTGACAAGCATAGCTTGCAGAAGATTCGTAGTCAGCATCTTGTACAGATAAATCTCGTTGTCGATCACTGCATGCACTTAATGAAGAGAGAAAAGACTAAAAAAACTAGTAATAACTTTTTATTTTTCAGAAAGTTGCATGTTCATTCAATTATATAGCTTAATGTTCTTCTTATTTTCAAAGTATGCAGAAGTCTGATGTGCAAGACTTGATTAAATGTTTCAATGATATTTAAACTAAGCATGAAAATCATATATAAACTGATTACGTTGAGTTGAGTACTTAAGTTCAAGTTAAGTACTTGACTTGAAAAGTGTTAAGTTAAGTTAAATTTTTTAGAAAAAAGTATTGAATTAAGTTAAGAAGTTGAACTTAAGAACTTAAATCAAGTTGAAAAGCTTAACTTGACAACTCAACTCAATAATTCAACTTGACTGAACAAGATATTAAATAAATGTAAATAACTTAATTGAACAGTTTTTATAATTTCTTTTTATAACTTTCTATCATGTTTTCTCATCATGACTCTTTATCAAAAAGATAATGCAAAAAGATAATGCAAAAGCAAAAAATCGGAAAAATTTCTATATTTAATTCTCTTGACATCAAGCCTAAGTTCTTGATGAGTTAAGTTGAATTGACTCAATTTCTAGTCAAGTCAAGTCACGTTGAATTGAAAATATGCTTAACTTAACTTAAATTGAGTTGAAAATGTAAGTAACTCAACTTTAAATTGAGTTAAATTCAAAATGTTAATTTGAAACTTAACTTGACAATCAGTCTAGTAATGCTTAATCGTTGTTCTAATCTTCAATCAGTAATATGATTGTTTTAGCAAGTTTAATGTTCAATTCATGTCAAAATGATCATTGATTAAAAGATCATATGCTTTTTTTATCAATCAAGTAATTTCTGACTGAGAAACTCATAATCTATCATCTTTTCAAAGTACTTCATTAAGTACTTGACAATTGTTTAAATTAATATCTTGATAAGTTCTTTGATTCTGTTCAATAACTGTTCAAATGTTGATACATAGTTGATTCATTTGATTTTCAACTATAATTTGATTTTGAATAAAAATCATCTTTTTGATCAAATCTTTATTAACTTTCAATTCTTGTTTCAAATCTGAGTCAGATCTGAGCAAGATTTAAGTCAGATTTTGATTAAATTCTTGATTAACTTTTATTGATTGCAGTTTAAACTTACTTTCTGATAATAGCATTTAATGCTGATATAGCTTTTGATCATTATTTGTTTCAACTGACTTAACATCTGACATTCTGATCAATGCATTGACTTTCAGATTTTGTTTTTCTGATTGATATATGATCTTGAAGTTATATTCAAATAACTTCTCAACTCATTTAACTTGTCATTTGATTAATTCTTTGATAATCATGAAATACTTTAAATTCAGATGATTGATGAAAATCTTAATTAAAATATTTGTACATTTCAATTCAAGACATTAATACTTCAAACAGTGAATAATAATTAGCAGTTCTTTGTTGTAGATTTCGTAGTTGCATTTTGCAAGAATCATGTTCTTGTTATAATAGATTACTGAATGTAGAATGTCTTCATCATATTATTGAGACAATACTTCATCGTTCACATAGTTCAAGAAGTTTATTTCTAGAATAACTTCTTTAATAAAGTTGAAATGCTTCAGAATGAAGACTGTTGTCATTTATTACTTTAAGTCATCAAAAATCTTCTGACAGATTTCAATTCATTTCAAAAAATGATATTTTTAAGTCAGTTTTATCATAAGTTGAGTGATTTTTGAGAAGTTCTTTATGAATTGTTGATAGAAATTGCAGAAGTCAATGAAGATTTGCATATGAATCAATAATCAAGACACTTCTCAGCTTCAAATCATATTTACTTTTCAAAAGTTCATTTGTAAATCATTGATGAATATCAATAGTTCAAGAAACGAGATTTTCTGAATCTTAAATTTACACTTGTCAATGTTTATTTGTAAATCAACTTCATGAAGCTTATTTAACACTTCTTTCATATGAGTTTTATGTTCTTTCAATGTTTTATTGTAAATGAGAATATCATTCAAGTATGTTTAACAGAACTTATGCAGATAGTTGAATAATACATCGTTAATATAGTGCTGAAAGAACGCAGATTCATTGATTAATTTAAAAAGCATTACTTTATACTTATAAACATTGAAGAAAGTAATGAATGTGATTAAATTCTTGCTTTCAATATTTATGTAAAACTTATTGAATACAATGATAATATTGAATAACAATTTCTTTTAATCAGAGCATTCTGTTTTTGATAATTCATGCAAAAGCAAAAACTATCATCTTTCTTTTCAATAAATAGTATTGACAAAGCAAAAAAAGCTTTGCTAAGTATGATAAACTTCTTCTTCAAGTTTTCTTCTAGATACTTCTTGATCTTCTGCAGCTTGTGACTCAACATGAAATATAATTAACTTCAATAGAATTAACTTTTATCTTTTAATTCAATCTTATAATCATATAATTGATGCAATAATAACTGCATTATCTTTTATTTATTGAAAACATTCAGAAAGTCATGATAAACTATTGAAAGCTTCTTCTTCAGTTCATTCAATGACATAACAGAGATCACTTTATTCAGTTTCATGAAATCTTCAACTGAGTTAAGTGCTTCATTGATTTCACTAATAATTAAGAAAAAGATCTTGATCTTCTTATTCTTGACTAAAGTTCAATATACAGCAACTTTGATCATGATAGTATTAATAAATCTTTTTTTCTCAGTTGATTGAAAGAAATGAAGTTGATTGAAATCAACTTAAATGCTTCGCTTTTATATGAGTATAAATTCAATGAATTGAATAGATTCAATGAACAGATTCACTAGTTTCTGATTCATAAGTCTTTTCAAGATAATCATTGATGTAATAATTGAATTTAAGTTTTTTCATTTCATTTTACAGATTTTGCTTAACTCAAATCTGTAAAATGCTGATTAAGTGCTTGCTTTTGAAATGACAGATTTTGATGTTCAAATATTTAATGATGATATTAATCAATCATTTACAGAATTTATCAAAATTTGATTTCTTTTTAATCAAAGATTTTCAATGATTATCTTATGCTGATTTAAACAAGTTATTAATAAAAACATTATTTCATTCTTATATTCTTGTATCATGATTAATGTATACAGAATGTATGTAATCAACTTTCAATCAGAAATTTCATTATATAATTGAATTAACTTTGATTTTGACAGCAATATTGACTGAATATCAAAGCATTTACATAACTTTGACATTCAAGATTCATCAATGAAATTCATGTCAATGATTTCAATATTTATTAGAATGAAGAATCTGAAAATCTTTTTTAAACTATTTAAGATGATGTTAACAGTAAATGACTTGAAATTAAATGAATCATCAAACATGCTGATGAAACAGAATATGAATATATTGCTTTCAGTTATTACTTTGATGAAAGCAAATTATTTTTCAAATTTACAGTGATTTTATGCACTTGAATCATCTTAAAACATTTATATGCTTTATGTTTTATCTTTTTACACTTAAAGCAAAGTTCTTTCTTAAACAACTCTTTCTTGATGAGATCGAGATTTAATATTTTGAGTTTCTTTCATGCAAAGATTAGACTAATCATTAAGTCGAGTTTTGAATTGACATTTTGAACTCAAATTGATATTGAGTTGAGTTGTTCACATTTTCAACTTGATTTGAGTCGAATTGCTCATATTTTCAACTTGATGCAACTCGATTCGACTAGAAATTGAGTCAATTCATCGATCATTTGACGAAATCAGCTAAAACTGACTACAAGCTCATCAAGCTAGCATCAGTCAAAAATATCTGTTTAGTCAAGCTTCTAGCTCACAAGCTCTAATAGTCACTCATCAACAATTAATAGCTAGCTACAATCACTTGTAGCTCTTGATGACAGTAATTTGCTTTTTATGCTCAAATAATACAATGCGCAATGTGTATCATCTGATCAATGTTCACATTCAGCGCTCGTTATTATCAGTATGTGAAATTTGTAATCTGTGCACGTTTTTTGACAAATACTTATCACATCATTATTTCATGATAGATAAATTGAGGTATTTTACTCAGATTTATCTCGTTCTTGCATTGAAACATCATGTTGTGCACTGCTCAAAAGTTTTAGTTTCTTGAAGACAAGCTTGTGTATTTCATAATGTCTTGTACAATTCTTCATTCTTGCAAGCACGTTGTATAAGTTACTCGCAATCAATATAACTAAAAGCATTAAAGCAACTCATGATTGTGTTTATTGTTCATATACAAAATATTCTACTACTATCACTTGAGTTCTATATAATCGCTCTTACTTTCTCGTTGAATGTCAACATTGACATTCAATTTCTTTTTTACTCTCTTCAGAAAAATCTGATACTCATCTTCAAACATCAGTACACATTCACATTCATTTGCTCTTCAATAATACAGAGTCTTAGTGTCTATCTTCAGCTGCTTGCAAAAGTTGTTGAATGATCAAGCGTAGCTCATCTTTCAACTATTTTTCATCTTCGATGTTCATAGTCAATATATATCTTTGACTTCGTCAAGCGAAATGTGATCAGATTTGACTTCAGTTGTGTCTTCGAGTTCTTCAGACATTTATCTTGCATTAGTTATTGCTCATTTCTATAACTGAAAAATGAACGCTCACATCTGAATCATTCTTCTGATCTTGATTCTGTTCATCATTCAATATTTCTTGAAGTGTTTCATGTTCATCGTTATTCATTGATTCTGATTGATTTGTTGTATTCTTTGTCTTTTCTGTCGCGATTTCTGTGTTGTTTGACTTTTTGAGCTGCGATGTTTGATTTCTTATGAAACTAAAGACTTCATTTACAGAATACATCGATGAGTACTTCAAATCAGTGAGAGAAGAGAAAGAATGTTCTTTGATGATTTTTCAAGATGCATTAATAATCAGTAAATCATCTATCTGATTGCAATTGAAATTATACGTCGCAGAGATGCTGTTGAATACGTCGTTTTCATGATATTCAACATGACTTACGACACGTTCATGCAGCATGCTCAATATTAAATTTCTTCGAGTCTCAATTTGCTTTCGTCAGCTCTTGATCATTCGCTTATGTGTTACTGTCATATGTTAGTCAATCATTGTTCAATTGTTTCAAAGATAAAGCACAAGAGAACATTGACAGTTGAAGTGTTATATTCTCTACTGCAGTTTCTTTTCATTTCTTGATCTTCTTCTGATCACTTGTTCATTTGCTGATGACATGTTGAATCGCGATTGCTATGAGTATCATGATTTCATCTTTCAGCTCAGCAAACATGATTCTCGTGTTTGATAGTTGATCAAGACTACGATCTTCTTGATTGAAAAATGAAACAGCAGTGATCTTCATGATCATCAAGACTAGAAAACAACATTCTTCAGACTAAGTACATGTCAATCAACGCATCACGTTTGTGAAGATGTTTATCTTTTCAATATCAGAGCTGATGAAGTTATCATTAACTAACAATCTGACGACATAGTTTGATGTATTGACTTTCTCATAAAAGACATAATGATTCTTCATTACATCTTGAATCTGAAACATTATTTGTGCTCGATATTGTTCATATAACTGTGTCTGTTAATCTATTGATGATATGACAAGATTTGAATTGCACATTATCTTTCAAGCTTTGTCTATTGTTGATCTTTTCACGATAAAGTAGTTCGTTCGTGATCTGTGTTTTAATTGATGTGCGCGATCTCTGTTTCAGAGATTGTGCATGAGATTGCTCAAGAGAACTCATTGCAGCTCTGATCATGATGTTATGCTCTTCTCTACTTTACACGTCATAATCGTTGTCAGTAGAATGAATTCTATGTATCTAAGCACATTGACATGAGCTGCAGCAGAGATTGTTCTTGATCGTCATCTGAATTCTGCTCAAAGAATTTTTCTAGAGTTGTCATCTGAATCATCAATCTGTGCTGCGTTGTATCATGAACTCAATGCGAAAGAACTTGATGAAAATTCTGTTGATCTTTGAGACTTTGAGATTCGCTCATTGAGCTGAGAAGATGACAAGATTGATAACGATGAGTGAGAATGCTGTTTACGCTGATGCATCTTTTTCTTTGACAAGATGTTCTTGAAAAATTGAATGACTTTAGTGAACTATGTTGAGATTATATTAACTGAGAATATACATGATAATATTGACATTGATTTTGTTTTCTTCTGCAGTCGTTCTGCAGATCACTGTTTTTGAGATGATAAATCATTATTTGAGCTGTTCAACATGTCAAGAAACTTGCGTTCTTGTCTTTTAAATCTGAATTCAGATTCTTTCAATGATATGTCGAAATTGTTACTTGCTTTCTCAACTTTTCTTTTGACATTTCATTGATAAATGAACTAAACATGATTATTGAATCAGTTAACTGCGTGTCAATAATTCATAATACATGCTATACATCTGACTATCAATTGCAATGTTTAAGTTCTTCTTGTTCTTATTACTTGTCATGACAGTTCACTTAGAAAACGACGTGAAATAATAATTGATACATGATGAATTAATGAATGCAATTGAGTTCTGAGATAAAAGAGAAAAAGAGTGAAGAAGAAAAAGACACGACATGTACTTGAAGATATGCAATCTCTGAAAGCGTGTAACTTTGTTGTTGTTGACACTACTATGTTCAATTATTGACTGAGAATGAGTAAATTAACATCTTAGTGCTTATTTACTTTGTCAGATTTATGTTCTAACTTCGCTGCATCGAGATTGTGATAATGTTTTCATGATTTACTTAAAAGTGTAGATAGATTTGAAAATTTGCAATAATTTATCATTGCACATGCAAACTGAGAATGCGAACTGCAAATCTTATTGCTGAAGAACTCTGAGCTCAAGCTGACTATCAAAGATAAATTTAAGAAAAAATTCGATAAATTATCTTTGCACATTATGCAAAATGAGAATGCGAATTGCAAATATTATTGCTGAAGAACTCTGATTATCAGAGATAAATTTCAAATGATTTACGATAAATTTATCTTTGCATGTGCAAACTGAGAATGTGAACTGCACATTTTATTGCTGAAGAACTCTGATTACTTGAGATAAATTTCGAGAAATTTACAATAATTTGTCTTCGCATGTGCGAATTGAGAACGCGAACTGTGCATTTTATTGCTGAAGAACTCTGAGTTTCACTCATCACATGATTAAAACTCGATGTACATGATGTTGCAGTTAGATCTAAACATGCAGTTTGCTCTTCATCATGCTTGATGACTTCATAGATGAGAATGATGAACGAAGATGTACAAGAAGAACTGTGATATCTTTCATTGAGTTCATTTTCATCATATCATGCTTGACGAAGCTCAAATTATCAAAAATCATCTGTTTCAGAACTTTATAGTCTGCAAAGATCTGATGAAAAAGCATTGTTGAATGATTAAAATTAAGTAGAAGAATTCTTTTCATTCTTCAAGTTTCTTTGCATTTCACATACAGAAACTGTTGAGATGTTCAAGAAGAATTTCATCAATTCAAATAAGATACAGAATAAAATGAATAATGTCATCTATGTGAATGAAGTTGAATCAGCTGAGCTGAGTGCATACATGCGTGCATGCGTGCAATGTGCAAACGACGTGTTTGTTGCTGATCGAAAAGTACTAAAGAGTGAGAAAAGAAGAAAAGCGAAAAGAAAGTAGCGATGTGAAAGAAACGATGTATCAAAAGAAGAAAAAAAGAAGAAAAAAAGAAGAAGAAAAGAACTTAGATTCATGAAATCACAATTAACATCTCTTTCACTCTCAACTCAAAATCTCTCATCATTGATGCTTTCTCATTAGCATTCTTATTCTTCTCACTTTCATTCATCAGAATAAACAACTTCTTATTCTTTTCAACGCTCATTGATTCAAACAGTTGCATCAGTTTCATCAAGCTCAGCTGATTCAACATCTTGATGTCATCAATAATAATATCAATGATCTTATGCTTGCTGTTCTGCAGCATCTGCAGTTTCTTGTTGACGCTGTTCTTGACAACGAGACGAGTGATGAAGATTTCAAAGAATTGATTGATGTGAAAGACGTGACAGAAGACTTGTTGTTTCACGCTGCTGTTTTATCACAGATCGATGCAGATGATGTGCAAGATCATGATGAGATTGAGCTTGACATCATTGCATTTGAGAAAGATAATCATGATTTTCATGATCAAGTCATCGTGAAAGATGATGATGATGTGATCGCGAACTTTCTGACTCATTTTGTCGTGATAATTGACAAAGACTCAGTCACGCTGTTGAAAGAAATGACTCAACACTTTCATGCTATTTTGCAATTAGCTTGTTCTCAAGTTAAAGAACTTATGACATGATGAGAGCTTACAGCATGTGAAACTGAATGAAGATAATGATCTTCTTGTTCAACTTTTTCATCAATCACAGCTTAATCTGCATTTGCATCATCATTGTTTTCAAAGATGAAAGAATTGAGTCATTGAAATTGATTCATTTGAGATCTTGTTTGAAATCTTTGCGAGTGCATGAGAAAGTTCTCTCACTGTCTTCAACATTCATCTGCAATTCTTTTAACTTGTTGCATGATTGAAATTCGATGTAAATGCTGTTGCAATCTAAACATGCAGTTTGCTCTTCATCATGCTTGATGACTTCGTAGATGAGAGCATTAAGACACTTTCTGCAATAGACATGAAAACAGCTGATTATTCAGAATTCATCTGAAGAATTGTAACATTTGTGACAGAGACTTCTATTCTTGAGATCATCGTTAATATTCAAATTCAATTCTCAGTTTATCATTGAGTATGCTTTCACACTTGTAATTCTGTTCTTGAGTTCTGCTTGCATCTTTTTATACTTTGCAACAATGAGACAGTTCACATCTTGCACTTCATGAGAAAATAGCTTTGTACACAGCGTGTTGAATCAATTCATGAATGATAATCATTGAATCATGAGCACAGTGAGAAGTCTATCAAATCTTCTGATGATTTTCTGTAAATCATCATTCATCTTAACACTCTGCTTGCATTTTAGAGCGTTGAAGATCGATTTACTCATGACTGCATCAATTTATTTAAGCTCTTTAACATTGACAGAAATCTCATTTCATTGACGAAATTGCTTGTAATCTTCGTTCAAAGAATTAATCGTGCTTGAACGAAGAGTTTGTAGAGCAGATGTTGCAAATGACAATCTCATCATTGAAGATCTTGACAAAGACTGAGCAATGTTTATTGAAAGATCTCTTGATGATCGAGTGTTTCTTTCATGAGTGTCAATCACTTCTTCTTTGCAAAATCTTCGTTGCTAGAGAGCAAGTTTTTGCTGACGACGTATCAAAGACTTTGCTTTAGAACTGAAATGTTGCAAATATTGTTAGTTCAAAAAGTAATAAAACTTTCGCTCGTTGATCATGAAATCTTCTTCATGAGCTTGTATAGCACAGACATGATCTTTGCTGTTAATGAAATCAGAGCATCAACGCGTGCTTTCAATTATTCTTCTATTCTTCTTGAATTTTCGTTCTTGAGTTCTGCGTGCATGTAATCTTTCTCAATTTAACTATTGCATCTCTTTTCAAGATCTTTCATGATCGCAGTTTGCGACGTTTGATTAATGACTCAAGCGTATTCTCAGATGTTGAAGTAGCAAAGATTGATTCTACTACTTTCAAAGTCAGTGAATGAATTAATATAGTTTTTACAATATTCTAGTTACTGATCTGAAGAGAGTCAATCAATGATGAACTGAAAGCGACAGCAGTTCTTTGCTGTCATCTCTATCAGCGCAGTTTGTCAGCATCGCTCATTTTCAATCTCAATTCATCTCATATCTTCACTGTTGTAAAGAATTCTATTCTTCATCACGTCGTAAATTCTTTTCTCGATTAATAATCTTTTATACTCTTTGAATTGCATGTTCAGCAGATTGATCTCTTCTTGTCTTTTATTCATAGTTAAGTGAATAGAACTCATCAATGATGTTTGATTATCTGATTTCTTTATCATCAGCAACGTTGTAGCATTTCACGACATCAACGATAGTTGATCAGCATTGTCATCTCTAATCTCTTCTTGCGACTTTCTTTGACACTGAATGTTTTCATGTATTCACTCTCAATGTTGTGCTCTTCGTCTTTCATTGTTGTTTAATCACTGAGTCATGATCATCAATGTCTTGTGCAGTCAATTCTGTGATATGCTTTCAATCTCTTTGTCAAAGATGATGATAATCTTTGCAGTCATCATTTGAAGCTTTTTCTTTGTCAGCTCATTATCAAGTTTTATGTCATATATCTTTGAAAATATTATTTTCTTCTTCATTGTCATTATGATCTCACTTTATTTATCATCATCAATCATTAAGTCTTTTTGCATCATCTTTCTGATTCAATTATGTCGCTGCAATTCATTGTAAAAGATCATTGAAGATCTCATATTAAACATGTTGATTTTTCTTATGCAACAGAATTGCAATGAGTCTTGAAGAGCATCAAAGACTTAGAAGAAACATGAATGTGATACAGATGCAATGTTGTCTATGCAATAAAGAATGCGCAGAAATGAGATGCTGTTATTTCGATTTCAAGACAGACTAACAATTTCTATTACACTTGAATTTTATGATTATCACAGAATGTGATCACGAAAGCTGTGTTGATAATTGAAAGACTTGATGATAATAATCTGATGAATACAAAGAGACGTAGCTTTAATTGTGTTACAGTTGCATTGTAAGTCTTGCGTGAATTTCATTCTAGTGATCTCTAGAATATCTAGAAAACACATTGCTAATGTAAAAAAACAGAGTAAGAAATGATAAATTATCATTTGACAAGATAAATCATCTGAATAATCAGAGTAAAAAGTGATAAATTGTCATATTTCTACGACAGTGAAAATATACACATGATGTTATTTTTCTCGCATTTTTGATATTTTCAAAACACAGCATCTTATTACTTATGTCATCATGTCTATGCTTCTGCTGTCAATGATTACTTCTTTTGACTGAAATAATTAACAACGATTCGCTGATAACAGTTAACAGACTATGAAGCAAAAGCACTAAACTAAAGTCTCTCACACAGTCTCTATTATCTGATTATTCTTTCTCATTTTCTCATCACTCATTTCTTTCACTCTACTATCATCATATGTATCATTTTGAAAGATCTGATGTCACATCTGATGATCTTTAATAAGTCTCTCGACATCGAATTTCAAAGTATAAAATCAATATGCTTATGTCTTCTTCGCGATTTAATCATATCTACTGATTCGAAAAAAAGTCTGCTGTTTCATTCAGATCATATAGTTGAACTTCATCAATATCATTTGAAATGCACAATGAAGAATGTAATCTGTTTCTAGAACTTCAGTAGTTTCAATCAGAATATCGAGATCACAATCATTCTTTTTCATGTCTTGAAAACTATTGATCAAGCTTTGTTGATTTTCAAGACTTAGATTGCTATGAAAGAATGCAACGTTTATTTCACGAATCTTGATAAGATCTAGCTCGTTGTTAGTAAAGAGACAAATATATTCGACATTCAACAAGTTAAAAACATCATGCATGATGCAAAACATAGAAATTATGATCGAGAGAATTCAAGTAGATGTATCAATCAGACGATTTTCGCTATGATCAAAGAGAAGAACATTATCAGAATTCTTTCTCTCTGATCGTCTTCAATGACTATAGATTTGTTCAATATTTTCATGATTCACTGTAACTTGCTGCTTGATTTGTACAGTTTCTTGATATTATCATTATAGAAACAATTATCGATGATTGTCAATCATTTATTACAAACAAGTTCAGTTCAAATAAACATCAAATTGTGCTTTAACTTCAATTTGACAAAATATGAGAATGTAGCACACAGTCTCATCTGTCATGAGATCTGAACAAAGTCAAAGAAAAAGAACACAAACATCGATCTCTTCTTGTCGTCTGATACTCAGTCATCAACATGTATTCACAGCTCTTCTTTTACACTTCTTGCAGTCTTGCTCTTGAGTTTCGCGTGCATCTCTTTATACTTCTTGATGATTGAACAGTTTACATCTTGCATCTCATGAGAAGATAGCTTCATGCAAAAGACATCAAAACAATTCATTGATGATAAACGTTGAATTATAAGAAGAGTGAGAAGTTTATTAAATTTTCTTGCAATTTTCTGCAGTTCATCGTTCATCTGTACATCATGCTTACATTTTAATGCATTGAACATCGATTTGTCTTATGACAGCACTTTCTCTGAATTGCTTGACTTTAGAATGTGTTCATTCTTTCATTCATCAGAGTGCTTCAGAATCTTCACATAGTGATCTAAATTGTCTGATGAGATCTCAAAAGATGTGCTCGAATAGATTCACAGTACGAAGTGCATGAATGCTCGTAAAATGCTTATGATCTTAGAATCTCTGCTCTTCTTCATGTGAAATTCATCTTTTAATATTCGACTTCAGCATGTTCATGAATCATACAGAGTTACTCTTCTTTTACTTCTATTGATTTCATTTCAAACATTTTTTTGATTGATAATGATACGCTTCACATGTGTCTCATACGACTTCGATTCAGTCAACACTACAAGTCGTTTCTGTTCTTCTATGAAAATTGTCACTGTCACGTCGATCTCATTCTCATCTGTTTCTATCTTCTTTCGATCTTGAAACAGCAAGCAATCTTCTAAGAGAAGCTTGTTCTTTTCAGAGCGATGATTCACATACAGTTTGATATCAAGACGTGACACAGATGTCAATGTTTTTGCGAATTCACTCTGTCAATTCGATATCAAGATCAAAGACAGCAGAATCAGAATTGATTCAAAATTTGACTTTAACGTCGCTGTGAAACTGCTCTTCATGCAGAGACAGATCATTGATCATGACTCATCTGATGAACATTTCATCTTGAAATTCTGAGAAAATTTCTGAGATTCGACAAGCAGATGTTTATCATTAAGCTTCTCACGAAAGAGACTGACTTTTACATGAGCAAGATAAAGTCAACGCTTCATCACTATCAATTCTATGACTTGAATGATCTGCAAATGAAGAAAAGTAAGTATGTTATTCTGTTTGTAGCTTCAAGAAGTGAAGAAGACTTATCTTTCTCATTCTCATCTGATTGCATTGAAATTCTTCATGTTGAATCATTCTTTCAACATGAAGTTGTCAATATATTCTCAACGCTTGTATGAGTAGTAGAGTTTGTATCATACTCTCTATTTGCACATTTTGATCTGCATCTGCATCTTTGTTGATTTTCTTATCGTCAATGTCTGTACAGCTTAGATCGCGTTTTCAAAACTGCAAGACTTTAAGAAATATATTTTCATTCATTTAAGTGCATGCTTGTTGTTTCTGCAAATCTTTGAATCTATATCATGAAGTTAACATGTTTTACTACATGATTGCTTTGCACTTGCACTTACATCTGAGTAATATCAATGAAGTTGATGACGAAAGACACATTGATGTGCTCTCGATTGTATTTCATCACTTCTCTCATGTTCAAGTCATCATTAGTTGTCAAAGAATCTGTTGTTGATTCATTGAGACTGATAGTCTTGTCAACGTTGAGAACTTTGAGAGTCACTATCAAAACATTGAGACAAGCTTTCTTGCAAAGCTTTTGCTTCTTTGTGATAAATTGTTCACTTTCATCTTCTGATGAGATCTTAAATGAAGTGAAGTTATCTGTACTCTCGACTGCGCTGCTCAAACACTGCATGAAATTCTCATGTTCACTTCTTTTATGTTTTTCTATAGCTTGAATTCAAAAGATGTAGTAGAATATTCTCTTCTTTGTTATATCTATCAATGCAGCATGAAAGTTGACTGCATTTCTGATCTCAACTTTTTTGAAGTTCTTGACTTCATAGATAATTTTCTTTTTTTCGAAGTTGAACATTGTCTTGCTAACAAGTTGTCTTTGATAGTTATTGAAATTGACATTCTTCAGAATGAGATTGCTCTGCTTTTCATTCGCTATGAAAAGCTGTGAATGATGAATCATCTTATTATTCATCATATCATTCAAAGTCAAGATCATGCGATCAAAGTTAATTATCGTCGATAAAATGAATGATGAGACTGAGTTAAATTGTGCTTGCTCAATCAGATAAGCAGATTTCTCTGTCTTTATGCTCATTGCTCTATCTCTCTTTTTACTGTTTATTCGTCTCACTCACTTCATAAGACATGCATTTTTTTATGTTACTTGATGATTTTCTATCAGAAGATGCAAAAGTTCATCATCTATAATGATCACAATCTTTCTGACTGTCTCTTTCTCGATTTTATTATCAAGTGATGTTTCAAGTAATTTCGCGTTTCTCAGCATTTGTTTAATGTGTATCTTCAATGCATCATACTTGTCGTTGTCGATGACAAGATCTTGAGTGATCATCATCTTGATTCAATTCGACGAAATCTCATCATAGTTAAAGTCTGCAAGCGTATCTGAAATTGACTTGAGTCTTCGTGAAATATTGAAAGACTAGCAGATACGCAAATATTATCGTCAGTTCTGAGAATTTCTAGAAGTCATATGATAGAATGTGAGATGATTACTGTCATGATGTTGAGAAGTGAGATAAGAGTACATGTGACATTTTTCCTATTTTGAATCACTTACAGATTTCACTACACGCTGATGATAAATGATGTATGCACTGAGCTTTGCAACAGATAGAATGAGAGTGCTT
>JAABUI010000792.1_pt1 | contig 20849 bp, 19 predicted proteins | sample 5559111 | NCBI WGS metagenome assembly JAABUI01 (sample SAMN10711870, study PRJNA513365) | rock metagenome | isolation source: Antarctica rocks | place: Antarctica: Victoria Land, Buttleship Promontory
GTGGCTGTCGCGCATGGGCAGGTCGGGCGAGCAACGGTGGGGAGCCCGATCGGGCGCCGGTTTCTGGTGGACGTACCGGATTACGTCGTGCAGGAGCGGCGCAATGCTTGTACGGCGTTCCACCCCAACATCACCGCGGCGTGCCAGCGACCGCGACCCGCGCGGGCTGGAATGAGCCCTGCCTTGACCCAGTTCAACAACTACCCGGCGTTGTACTACGCGGTCGTCGGTTCGGCGACGTACGCGACCTCTGGGTTGCCGGCTTTCGTGGCGATGCGGGTCCTTAGTGTGCTGCTCTGCGCCGCGATGCTGACCGCCGCCACCTCCTTTCTACTCTGGAGCCGATGGCGTCGCCGGGCGCTACTGGGGCTGGCGGCCGGCATCACACCTATGACCTTGTTCCTGACCGGGGTGGTGAACGACAGCGGTTTCGAGATCACAGCGGGGGTCGCGGCCTATGCCGGAGCCATCCACCTCTGCACTGTCACCCGGCCAACTCGCAGGGCGCGAGTGCTGTTCGCCGTGGTGTGCTTGTGCTTTGCCAACGCTCGGGCCCCCGACGTGGCCTACCTGCCGGCCATCGTGCTCATCGTCGCGGTCGTTACCGGCGCCCGGGCAACGCCCTGGTGGCGGCCCTTGCGCGCCGGTGTGGTGTGGGCGCCCGTTCTCGCGGCGGACCTGGTCGGGCTCGTCTATCTGGTGGTCTACGGTCCACCGAACCTGCTCGGTCACCGTCCCGTCCAGCCGGTGGGGTTCTGGGCTGCAGCCCACGTCAGCCTGCACGGGCTGTCACTTCATGGCCATGAGCTCATCGGCGTCTTCGGTTGGCTGGACACCCCGGTACCCGCCCCGGTCAGCACCTTGTGGGTCGTGGCCGTCGGCTGCCTTGCGGTCAACGCGGCACGGCGGCGCGCCGGGCGGGCGCTCTTCGTCAGCGGGCTACTGCCAGTCGTCTGCGTCCTAGGAGCGACGTTGGTCGCAGCAAGCAGCTACAACGCGGTGGGGTTGATCGTCCAGACGCGTTACGTGCTGCCGCTGCTCGCCGGGATCCCGCTGTTACTGCTCGCACGGGGTGGGCCGGACCGGAGCCTACAGATCGTGATCCTCAGCTGCCTGGCGGCCGGGGACCTACTGGCTTTCCAACAGGAGCTGCGCCGCTACACCGTCGGCCTCAGCGGCCCACTCTTTCCCCGCCACGCCGCATGGGAACCGGCTCTGCCCTGGCCGGTGCTCGCCGCCGCCTACCTCACGCTGGTAGTCACAGCGGTAAGCCTCGGACTTCGCCGCAGCCGCGCGGCACGAAAGCCCACCGACCTGATCGGCGACCAGCCCCACACACCCGGACAAGCAATCATGAACATGCCCGCACCCACGGCCTGACCTAACTACCTCGACCTGAAGAAGTCGAAGCGGGGGATGATCACGGCACCCGGGCCTGGGCGACCCTGTTGGCGGACCCGCTCAGCCCTGGCTGCTCGGCACCTACCCAACATGCGTCACGAGCACGACGAGCAACCCACCGACACACCGCATCACAGCAAGTGTCTCCTGCTTTGCCAGCACCGCAGCAGCGCAGCAGGTCACCGCCCAGCCCAGCACAGTGAGGTGTGCTGCGGCGCAATGCACGGCCCCATCAACGATGGTTGGCTACCTCGAGGCGGCTACTGGGCCGCGTCGTAGGCCTGCCGCACCTTGGTGCTGATCCGGCCCCTGGCGCTGACCTGCAGCCCTTGGTCCTGCGCCCACGTACGGATCTCGTCCGGGGCCGCCGCGCTGGGCGTGGCCGTTGGCTGGGCCTTGGGCCGCACGCTTGTGGACCGGCGGGTACCGCCCATTCGGCGTCCGGCGTCGGCGTAGTGCTGCAGCACCGATCGCAGCTCCCCGGCGTGCTCATCGCTCAAGTCGATTTCGTAGGAGGTGTTGTCCAGGCCGAACCGGACGGTTTCCACCGCCTCGCTCGCACCGTCGAGGTCGTCAATCATCGTCACCTTCGTCCGCTGCGCCATAGGCCACAACGTAGCTGCCGAAGAAGGCGCCGCCGGTACCCAAGGATGACGTCCAGCGGGGATGTCGGGTCTTCAGTAGACCGAGATGTGGACGTGGTCGTAGTGGCCGCCGGTGATGCCGTCCGGGGTGGTCGGGGTGGTGTTGTAGACACCGGCACCTTGGTAGGGCCGCCAGCCTTCGTGGGCGCGGTCGGCGTTCCAGATCCGGCCGGACCAGATCAGATAGTGCACGCCGGTGCGGGCGGCGGTGGCCTGCAAGGAGGCGGCGAGGGCATCCCCGACGGCCTTCTGGGCCGCGGTCGGGAGCCTCCCATAGACGCCGGGCGGTACGTCGCAGGCCTTGCCCAGGGGGTGGTCGCTGTGCGCGACGGGGTCGCTGGGCCGGTAGCAGGACGGGTGCCAGCCCGCCGGTGACGAGCTCGGTGTACAGCGCGGCCATCCGCGGGGTCAGGCAACCGGTGCCGGTGGACGGGTCCGGCACCACACTGCACCCCTGCGCCCCGATGGCGCCGACGGCGCCGACGGCGCCGCTGGTGCAGCTCAACGCCCCGCCGGTGTGGTCCCACAACGCCCCGGCGACCGCGGTGCCGAGCGCGGCCCACTGGGCGTAGGCGGCGCTGTCGGCGCTGCGCTGCACGGCCTGGGCGGCCTGCCACAGCGGCTGGCGCTGCCAGCCCGGGACCTGCACCAGGCTGCGCAGGAAGGTGGTGGCGGCGTAGCCGGGGTCCATCAGCTGCCCGACACTGCCCCAGCCCTGGGAGGGGCGCTGCTGGAACAACCCGACGCTGTCGTGGTCGCTGCCGCTGCCCTGGTGCGGGTAGTCCCCGCACCGATGCCGACTCGGCACGAAGCTCTGACGGCACGCATCGCCGACCTCGGAGGACAGGTTGCCTGCGCACCGACCGATGTGCGGCGGCGCACCGACCTGACCAGCCTCGCGTCCGTGCCAGCGCGATGGCGGGGTTGGCGAAACTCGTGCTGGAGGTGAACCAGTAGGCGGCAGTGATGTAGCCGCCGACCGCGAACGCGACGGTGTGGCTGCGTCCGCTGCGCACGACCCCGGAGATGATCACGATGAAACCGAAGGTAGCGACGGCCTCCACGAGGAGCAGGTGGCCACCGGCCCGTTCCCGGTCGCTCGCGGTCCACGACGCCCCGCCGGTGCAGCCGCAAGCTGACGTTGGGATTGGTGTCAGCGGGCGTCAGGCAGCACGGCGCGCCTCTACCGTGACCTATGAGCTGGAGCGTGCATGGGAAGCGGACGCAGGAGCAGGGCCAGTGATCCCGTGGTGGGTGCCGCTTGCAGCGGCCGCTATCGCTCTGTTGGGGACCGTGGTTGGCGTGCTCATCACGCAGCGGTGGTCAGCGCATCGGGAGGATGCCCGCTGGGAACGAGAGCGGGAGCAAGAGCGAGAGGCATGGGAAGGGAGGATGCCGCCCGGACATTCGAACAGCGCCGGCAGGCGTACGTCGACTTCTACAAGCGCCTGCGCGCTGACGCCCGGGCGGTGAACTACACAGGGCTTGACCGCGGCCCGAGCCTGGAGCGCGGCGCCTGGCACCTGACGCTCTACGCAAAGCTCGGCGTCCTCCGCCTCTACGCCACGCCGCTAGTCGACGCCGCTGCTGATAAGGCGTACAGCGCCCTGTGGACCTGGGGGTATCAGACCCAGGTCGACAGCGAGCGCTTTCCGAAGTGCCAGGAGGCATACGACGCCGCCGAGCACGAGCTGCGCGACGCCATACGAGCCGACCTCGGGGTTCCCGGCCACCCGATACCGCGCTACTACTCCCACAACGACAAGTGATGCCGGCGATGAGGTGTCGGGTCTGCGCGGCGACCTGACGGGGCTGACAGCGAGGGTGCAAACCGGGTGACCGGTGCACCCGGCAGCGCGTAGCGTCGGACGGCGATGACCGTCACCGACCTGCGACCCGGTACGACGCCGGGCACCCGCGAGACGGTCCCGCAGGACGACGCCCGGCTGCTCGGGTGGCGGCGCGTCCGGGGCGCGGTCACGGCCTGGGCGCTGGTCGCCGCAGCGGTGGCAGCCCTGGGCGAGACGGGCGGCACGGTGGTTGCTGGACGGGTGGCCGGGGGGCCGACCGCCGGGCTGGTGCGGCTGCTCGCGCTGTGCCTGATCGGGGCGGCAGTGCTTGACACAGCCGGTCGCACGGCGTGGTCGGCCGTCGTCGACCGGGCCGAGGGCCGGCTGCGCGCCGACCTGCTGAGTGCGGTGATGCACCAGCCGCTCGCCGTGCTGTCTGAGACCGCGGTCGGTGAGGTCCTGGACCGGATCGACGACGACACCCACGAGCTCGGCGTGCTGCTGCGACGGATGGGCTGGGACCTGGCCCGCACGCTGCTGCGTTCCGGCCCGATGTGGGTCGTGGCCGGACTGACCTGGTGGCCGGCCTGGCCGCTGTTCCCGCTGGTCGCCGTGCTCATCGTCGTCGCCGTACGGCCCCTGACCGCGAAGGTGTTGCGACGCAAGGTGGCCGAGGAGATCGCCTGGACCGATCACGCGGCCGCTATGGAGGAGGGAGTCGCAGGCCGGGATGACCTGCGTTCCAGCCTGGGCCAAGCCCACCTGCTGCGGCGCTGCGCGGAGCTGTCTGCGGTGGTGCACGCGCGGGTCGCTGCGACCTGCGAGACGGCCGCCCGGCTGGGTCGACGGGCCGGGCTGCTCCTGCACGGGCTGCTCGCGGCCACTGCCTTGGCAGGCGCGGCGCTGGTCACGACCGGAGACCTGAGGACCGCTCAGCTCGTCACGCTGTTCCTGGTCACCAGCGCCTTCGTCGGCCAGGTCGACCAGATCGCCCGGCACCTGCCGGACCTGCAGCAGGGCCTGGGCGCGCTGACCCGCCTGCGGCAGCTGCTCGACGTCGAACCCGAGCCCGTGGGCGGTCTGCCGGTGCCAGCTGGGCCGCTGGAGCTGTCGGTGCGCGGCCTGCACTTCTCCTACCCCCAGGGAACGTTCAGCCTGCAGGGCATCGACCTCGACGTGCCCGCAGGGCACACCTTGGCCCTGGTCGGCCGCACCGGCAGCGGCAAGTCGACCCTGGCTGCGCTGCTGTCCCGGGCCGTCGACCCGCCCCGCAGCACCGTGCACCTGGGCGGCGCCGACGTGTTGGACCTGGACCTGCAGCAGCTACGTGCCTCGGTCGGCGTCGTCACCCAGCGCACGGAGATCCTCGCTGCGACCCTGCTGGACAACGTCACCTTGTTCACCGACGTCGACCGAGCCACCGTGCGCGCAGCGGTCCAGGAGCTCGGCCTGAGCGACTGGGTCGACGCCCTGCCCGACGGGTTGGACACGCTGCTGGGGCCGGGGGGCACCAGCCTGTCCGCCGGCGAGGAGCAGCTGGTCGCCTTCGCCCGCCTGCTCGTGCGCGACGTGCAGGTGGTCGTCCTAGACGAGGCGACCGCGCGGATGGACCCGGTCACCGAGGCCCGGGTCGTCGCAGCGGCAGACCGGCTGCTCGCCCGGCGTACCGGCGTGGTGGTGGCTCACCGGCTAGCGACGACCGCGCGCGCCGACCGGGTCGCGGTCCTTGAGGCCGGGCGGGTCGTGCAGCAGGGCACGCGGGCGCGCTTGGCCGCCTGCCCGGGTCCGTTCCGCGACCTGGTCCAGGCCGCGGGAGAGGACGAGCGGGAGCCCGCAGACACCTGCGCCGGGGCGGCGCTGGGTGGCGCCCGCCGGGCGGGCAGTGCCCCACTGCCGGCCGGCGTCGGCACCGGACCGAGCCTTGCCCGCGGGACGCTCCACCTGCTGACCGTGCACCCCGAGTGGGGCCTGTACGGCGCCGGGCTGTTCCTCGTGCAGGCCCTGCTGGGTGCTTTCGGCGCGCTCACCGGCCTGGTGTGGGGGCACCTGGTGGCCGGGCTGCAGGCCGGGCGCACGCCCTGGACGGACGGCGTCCTGCTCGCGGCGAGCCTGCTGACCGCGCCCCTGCTGCTGTCGGCGGCGTTCCGGGTCTACCCGCAGTGGTGGGTCTCGGTGATGCTGCGGGTGCGCCTGTCGGTGCTGCGCGGGCAGACCATGCAACACCGGCTGCCCCGCACCCCGCCCGGTGAGGTCGTCGGGCGGGCCATGGACAGTGACCGCTTCGCCCGGTACGGCGACCGCTGGGTCGACTTCGCCAACGGCCTGGTGATCGTTGCCGTGACCGCGGTCGCGGCCGGCTCCGTGCTGGCCGGTGCGGTGCTGGTGACCGTCATGGTGCTGTCCGCGCTGGCCAGCTCGCTGGGCTCCCCCCTGGCCGGGCGGTCGGCCGCGGCGTCCTCCAGTGCCCGCGCCGCCTTCGGGCGCTCCCTGGTCTCAACGCTGGACTCCGCCCGCACCATCAAGCTGGCCGCGGCGACGCCCTGGGCCCACCGGCACCTGCGCGACGTCGACGACGGGCGGGTGGAGGCGGCGGTGTTCGAGCACCGGGTCCAGGCCGTGCTCGACGGTGTGCCCGTCGTGCTGGTCAAGTGCGGCGTGGTCGCCGGCTGGCTGGTGTTCCTGCGCGGCGGCTGGGGGTTGGCCACGGCGCTGCTGGTCACCACCGCCGTCAACGGCTTCGAATGGTTCGGCCGGGTCGCGGGCGCCGTCATCACCGAGGCGCCCGGCGTGCGCGCGTGGCAGCAGGCGACCAGCCGCCTGGCCGGTGGTGTCGACCTGATGGACCTGCCCGAGGGCGTGGACCTGGTGCGCGGTGCGGCGCCCGCTCCCCCGCCGGTGACCACGGCGCCGCTGCAGCGGCTCGAGGTCAGGGACCTGACGGCTGTGCACGACGACGGGACGCTGGGCGCTCACAGTGTCGACCTGACGGTCGAGGCGGGCCAGCTCGTGCTGCTGCTGGGGCAGGTCGGGTCCGGCAAGTCCAGCCTGCTGTCCGCGCTCGCCGGGCTGGTCGATCACACCGGCAGCGTGCGCTGGAACGGCATCGAGGTCCAGGACCCGCAGGCGTTCCTGCGGCCCGGGCAGGTCGCGCACGTCGCCCAGGTCCCCCGGGTGCTTTCCGGGACGTTCGGCGACAACGTGCGGCTCGACCACGACCGCGACGTCACCGACGCCCTGGACGACGCGCGGATGGCGCGGGACGTCAACCGCGCCGGCGGTCCTGGCGCGATGGTCGGCCACCGCGGCGTACGCCTGTCCGGCGGCCAGGTCCAGCGCCTGGCCCTGGCCCGCGCGCTGGCCACCGGCGCCGAGCTGCTGCTCGCCGACGACGTGTCCAGCGCACTAGATGCCCGCACCGAGGTCGAGCTCTGGCAGGCCCTGCGGCAGCGCGGCGCCACCGTCCTGGGCGCGACGTCCAAGGCGGCGGCCCTGCAGCGCGCGGACGCCGTGGTCGTCCTCGTCGACGGCACCGTGGCCGCGACCGGCCCCTGGAGCGAGCTGGCGCCGGCCTGGGGCCACCTCGCCGGCTGAGGCCGAAGCCGCCTCCGAGACGCGTTGCCCGGGTTAGCTGGCGGAGAGTCCCTCACCGAGCAACAGGAAACAGCACCTGCTGCACCGACTTGCGGTCACCTACTGCGTTTCTCAGAGCTTGCGAACGGTTTCGTAGGGCATCGGCCTGCACCAGATGGTCGACGATCGGCTGCCGGTCCCAAGAGGCTGCTGGAAGGCTGCTGGTATGCGCTCCATGAACGGCAAGGACGTTGAGCTGGCCGTCGCTGACATGGTGTCTGTGCTAACCCCGCACGCAGACCAGGACTGGCAAGTGCACGCCGGATCCCTCGACTGGACTTGCTGCAAGACAGCCGCCCACGTGGGCCACGACCTCCTGGACTACGCCACCCAGATCGCGAGCCGCGCGACAAGCGCCTATCTGCCCTGCAGTCTGCTGATCGACGCGAACCCATTGCCCCGACAGGTTCTCGAGGTGATCACTGCCTCCGGAGCTCTACTAGCTGCCGCGATCGACACGGCCGGTCCGGCTGTTCGCGCCTGGCACTGGGGCCCCACCGACCCCGGAGGGTTCGCTGCATTGGGGGTCAACGAGGTTCTGGTGCACACCTACGACGTCGCGCTGGGTCTGGGCGTTCCGTGGTGCCCTGCGGAAGCAGCCTGCGCGGCAGTCCTGAACCGACTCTTTCCAGAGGCACCAGACGGTGACCCCGTTCAGGTTCTCTTGTGGTGTACCGGCCGAGTGGCACTGGCAGACCGACCTCGGCGCAAACAGTGGTCTCTCAAGGCATCGATCAACTGAGTTGAAGCCGTTAGGTCGAGCCTGCGCGTAGAGGTTCTCTTGGCGCAGCGGGAACTCGCCCCCCTGACCTGGCACCTAAGGGCCGAACAGCCCTGCCGGCCAGCCTGGGCCGCACCCTCGAGACCAAGCCTCGCGCCGCATAGCGTCACGACCGCAGCGTTCGTTCTGCCTCATCAAAGGTGACGCAGCTGCATGCGCTGGGCCAGAACCTCACGTGGTTGCATCGGGTTCGAAACGTTGTAGCTAGCGCGGCGCACGGCGGGAGCGGGCTAGCACGAGGGCGGCGATGACGAGCAGCAGGCCCTCGACGACGAGGCTCGCGACGCCGATCGGCTCGGTCCAGTTGCCCTTGTCGTCGGTGTAGTTGGGCATGCCGATGCTGCGCGACCAGATGAAGCCGACGAGCGGGCCGACGGCGACGCCCGCCGCGAGCACCCACGCCTTGACGGTGTGCCGCCCCAGCCCGATGAGCAGCCCGAGGGCGAGCACGACCGCGGCGGCTTCAAGCAGGTAGTAGCCGATGCCCACGTAGGTCGGGCTCTTGTCGCCCGGGAAGCCGCCCTGGTCCTTGATGTGGATGTAGGCGACGCCGAGGGCGAGCGCGGCGCCGGCCAGCCGGGGCAGGACGTGGCGGTGTGGCTCGTCGCGCAGGCTGCTTAGGGGGTCGGTAGTGGGGCGGACTGCGGTGCTGGTGCTCATGGGGGTCTCCGTCACGGGTCAGGTTCTGGGATGCCAGTCCTTCGGTGGCCTGGCTCGCGTTTGCCGAGCGCGTTCTGCCCACCGATTCTTGGAGGTTCCTGGGAAACACCCGAAGGTCAACCGGAGATCGGCAGCACCAGCTCGAAGGTCGTCCCGGTGCTCGAGGGCACCAGCCGAAGCTGGCCGCCGTGCCGGTTGGCGACGTCGTGGCTGAGGGCGAGCCCCAATCCGTAGTGCGCCCGGCCGGCCCGCTGGCCGCCGGAGTGGAAGCGCTGGGTGAGCCGTTGCACGTCGGCAGGCGCGATCCCCGGGCCGGTGTCGGACACGCTGACCTGCACGCAGCGGCGGTCCCGCCGTACCCGCAGGTCGACGCTGCCGCCGCGGGGGGTGTGTTCGAGGGCGTTGTCGACCAGGGCGAGCACCGCCCGTCGCAGCGCCGCGCCCGATCCCTGGACGACCGCGCCGGGGCCGGTGTCGACGGTGAGGGTGACGCCGGTGCCGGCGGCGTGCGCCGATGCGCTGGCGGCCACGTCGGCGACGAGCACGGCGACGTCGACGGCGTCGTGCAGGTCGTCTGCGCGCGGGTCGGCGGCGGCGAGCAGGTCCTCGACGACCTCACCCAGCCGGGCCACGTCGGTGACGACACCGCGGCTGTCGGCCAGCAGCTGCTGCGGGACGTCGCGGTCCTGCAGGCCGCGGTCCAGCACCTGCACCCGGGTGCTGAGCAAGGTGAGCGGCGTGCGCAGCTCGTGGCTGGCGTCCGCGACGAACGCGCGCTGCAGGTCCAGGGCCTGCGCCAGCGGCCGGACGGCGCGGCGGCCGAGCAGGACCCCGAGGGCGGCGGCGACCGGCAGCGACAGCAGCGCGGCCGTCGCCATCGCGGTGAGCAGCCGGTCACGCTGGTCCTGCTGCGCCCGCAGGTCCTGCACCACCTGCACTACCCGGCCCGGCCGGCGCGCCGTGACGACCCGGAACCGGTCCCCGTCCCCGTCGCGCAACGTCCCCAGCACCGGGTGCGCGAGCGGCCGGGTCCGGAGCGCACCGAGCTCGCCGCCCACGTCGTCCGGCAGGCCGGGAGAGGAGGTGACCGTGCCACTGCGCTCGAGCACGATCCAGGCGCCGCCGGGCGGGTCACCGACGTCGTCTGCGGTGGCTGCGGTGGTCCGCAGCAGCCGGTCGCTGGCGCCCTGCTGGCCCCGCACCACGACCAGGGTCACCAAGGCGACGAGCAGCAGCATCGCCGCGGCTACCAGTCCCGCCGCCTGCAGCGCTACCCGGTGGGAGGCCCGGCGCACCAGGACGTCGTCGCCGAGCAGGCGCATCAGCAGGTCCCGAGCCGGTAGCCCAGACCGCGCACGGTGCGGATGCAGTCGCGCCCGAGCTTGCGCCGGCAGTAGTGGACGTAGGTGTCGACGACATTGTCCGAGTCGGCGTCGCCGAAGACCCGCACCAGCAGGACGCGGCGGCTGAAGACCTGCCGCGGGCGGCCGGCCAGGACGGCCAGCAGGGCAGTCTCGCGCTCCGACAGCTCCACGTCCCCGGCGGCCCGTCCGGTCACCGTCCGGGTGCTCACCTCCAGCCGGCTGGCGCCCAACGACAGCACTGGCGCGCTGTCGCGGTGCCGCCGGCCGAGGGCGCGCAGCCGCGCCAGCAGCTCCACCACCTCGAAGGGCTTGGCGAGGTAATCCTCGGCGCCGGCGTCCAGCCCGTCGACGCGTTCCTGCGTCCCGCCGCGCGCCGACAGCACCAGCACCGGGGTCAGCACGCCGCGAGCGCGCAGCCGCTGGACCAGATCCAGCCCCTCGACGGCGGGCAGCCCGCGGTCGACCACCATCAGGTCGAAGCTCCGGCTCAGCCCCAGGTGCAACCCGCGCTGGCCGTCGCCCGCGACGGTGACCACGTAGCCCTCCTGGGTCAGCAACCGGTCCAGAAGCGCCGACAACTCGCGATCGTCCTCGACGAGCAGCAGTGACGACACCAGTCCAGTCTGCCCGGGACGGCCCCCGATCCGCTGGCCGAGCGCCGCCGTCGACCCGCACTCCCCCGCCTGCGCGGCCTGGACCTCAGCCATCCGCCCGGCCTCCCCCGTGGCCTCCCACGGCCACCCTCGCCGCGCCCCAGCGCGGCCAGCCGGCCGGTCCGGCACCATTGGCAGGCTCGATTGGATGCGCTCCATCGCCTGGCACCGGGTCTTCTGATAGAAGCTGAACACCACCGCGCGCTGGGACGTCTCGAGCGGGTGGTTGGTCGCCTGCTTGTGGAAGCGGACGATCACGATCGGGCGCCGCGGGGGGTACGCCGAGTCGTGACAGCCCGCAGGCCGGTAGCGGCCTCCCGGCGGTCCTTCGCCGGAGGAACACCACTGACCCGGCGCCTGGCCTGTAGCAGCGAAGGACGGCGGCGAGGCGCTGTTTCGGCAAGCAGTCAGGCATGCCTACTGCCCCAGCGAGCTGAGGCACTGAAGGTGGGGTCGCGCCGGGTGGGCGTGCCAGCCGCCGCGCCGGGTACCCGTCCGGGATGAGGGACTGCGGCGCGTGCTGATGGAGCCGATGGAGCTGGCGGCGGACCCGACAGCGGTGCGCTCCGGTCGCCGCCTGCTCGTGCAGGTCTGCCAAACCCAGGGCACGGCAGCGCACTCGTCGACGTCGCAGTGCTGCTGGTCAGCGAGGTGGTGACCAACGCCGTGCTGCACGGGCGCAGCCGCCCCCGCGTGACGGTCACGCCGACGGCGGGCGGCGGGCTGCACGTGGGGGTCGGCGATGACAACAGCCGAGTGCCCGGGTGCGCGAGGACGACCCGGCCGCCCTGGACGGCCGCGGTCTGCGTCTGCTGGACCTGCTGAGCTCACGGTGGGGAGTGCGGCCGGACCCGCCCGGCAAGGTCGTCTGGTTCGAGCTCGACCCGCACGTCGTCGTTGAGTAAGCATACTGGTCCAGTGGCCGGGCAGGAGGTGCGCCGGATTCCGAGGGTCAGCCGGTCCGGGCAGGCACGGGTTCGACCAGCCAGCCGAGCTCGGCGGCGACGCCGCTGAGCACGGCGACGCGGGACAACAGTGATCGCGGTGCGGTGAGGGTGAGCCGGCCGCCGTCCGAGGCCAGTCGTCGGCGACCGTCGAGCAGCGCCTGCAGGCCACAGACATCGCGGAACGCGAGGTCGGACAGGTCGATGTGGACGTCGCGCTGGGCGTTGCGATCTGCTGCTCGATCAGGGTGGTCAGGATCATGCTCAACTCAGGCCGGGCGGTGGCGGAAACATCCCCACCATCAAGAATCCGCCAGTGTCCGGGGCTGCAGAGCTTGGGGTCGAGTCCTGCGCGTTCGGAAGCCTGCACATCCTCAGGCGATGCGGACGGCAAGAACGGCGACGTCGTCGGTCAGGTCGGCGCCGCTGCCGATGACGTGGTCGACGAGAGCTTGGGGTCCGTCGTCTGGTCGGTGCTGGCCGACCTTGGTGAGCAGTGTGGCGATGTCGTCGTCGATGTCTGCCGTGCGGGTCTCGACGAGGCCGTCGGTGTAGAGCAGCAGCGTGCTGCCGGCTGGAAGGGTGATGCTGTGGCTCTGGCGGCTGACGCCGCCGGGTACCCCGATCGGGACGCCGACTGCGGCATCGAGCAGGTGTGCGCTGCCGTCGGCGAGCTGGAGGACGGGCGGCAGGTGGCCGGCGCTGGCCCAGCTCAGCCTGCTGTGGCGTCGTCGGCCGTCGGTTCCGTCCTCGGGCGCGAGCCGGGCGTAGATGCAGGTGGCGAGCTGCGCCATGTCGAAGCCTTGGACGAGCTGGTCCATCCGGTCCAGCACCACGGCCGGGTTGTCACCGGCCCACGCGCAGGTGCGTAGGACGCTGCGGAGCTGTCCCATCGCGGCTGCGGCGGTGATGTCATGGCCCATCACGTCACCGATCGCCAAGCCGATCGCGCCATCGGGCAGACAGAACACATCCCACCAGTCGCCGCCGACCTGACTGTCACCTCCGGCGGGCAGGTACTGCGCCGCGAGCTGCCTCCCGGGCACCTCGGGCAGGGCCACAGGGAGCAGGCTGTGTTGCAGTGTGATCGCGATGTCGTGGGCCTGGGTGTAGAGCCGGGCGTTGTCCAAGGCCATCCCGACACGCCGGCCCAGGTCGGCCGCCAAGCCAAGGTCCGCGTTGTTGAACGGTCGGCGCCCCAGGCCCCGCACCAGCGCGGCGGTACCCAGGACGTGACGCCGCGCTGTCAGCGGCACGATCATCAACGATGCCGCGCCCAGCGTCGCGGCGACGTCCCAGATATTCGGCAGCGAGCCACTCACAGGACCGGGGCCGGTCGCGGGGCCGTTGAACAGCTGAGGTTCTGCGGGTAGCCGCTGCCAGGGCGAGGTGGGACCGTCGGCGGCCCCCAGCTGCTCGAGGAGGTGGTCCAGCAGGTCGGTGTTCCCGTCACGGTGCTGTGCGGACACCCGGGCCGGTGCGCCCGTCGGGTCATGGAGAGTAAGCACCATCCCGTCGGCGAGCTGCGGAACGAGCAGGTGCGTGAGACGGTCCATCGCCTCGTCGAGGTCGAGGGTGACCGCGAGCAGGCTGGTCGCCGCTGCCAGCAAAGCCAGCCGCTGGTCGGTCTCGACCCGCTCGGTCACGTCGGTCTGCGCCCCGACGAAGTGCGTCAGCCGGCCTGCGTTGTCGCGAACGGGGCTGACGGCGACCTGGTTCCAAAACGACGTCCCGTCCTTGCGGTAGTTCAGCAGCACGACCGTGGCGTCCCGGCCGGCCGCCAGGGCGGTACGCAGCTCCTGCACCCGGGCGGGGTCAGTTCCTGGCCCCTGCAGGAACCTGCAGTTCCGCCCGATCGCTTCCTCCACCGAGTAGCCGGTGGTGACCGTGAAAGCCGGGTTCACCCACAGCAGGGGCAGCTTAGGATCGGTGGCGTCCGAGATCGTGAACGAACAGGAAGTCGACTGGATCGCCCGCTCCCGCAGGGCGCTCCGGTCGACCGGTCCGGGAAGCTCGCCTTGCTCGGGAAACAGGATGACGAGGTCGTCACCTTCAGGCCGCACTGGTCCCCCACGGAGCTCGGAGCGGAGCGCGATCAAGGCTGAAACCGACCCTAGTCGCTTTCAGCTTACGGGCTGGCCATCTCAGTGCACCCGCCCAATGGGCTTTCGCTGACCTGACTAGGATTGGTCTCCGGGCTCGGAGGTCTCAAGGGGAGCTGGCCCGGGTCGTCAGTTCCCGAAGCGGGCGGCATCACCGAAGTTGTCGTTCCCCTCAAGCAAGTGGATCTTCTTGAGCGGGTTTCCGTGCCTGCCGTGATAGCGCAGGACGTACAGCCCGTTGCGGATGTCGACCATGTAGATCAGCCCGTCGGACACCACCGGGTAGCTCCACGCCTGGACGTGGCTGTCGCCACCCCCTAAAGCAGGGTCCTCGGTCGCGACCTTGGCCAGGGGAGTCGGCCGGAACGCACCGACGCTCGAGGGCCTGGTCGGGTTGCTGATGTCGATTGCCTGCAGACCGTCGGAGTGCCAGGTCACCAGGGCCAGGGCGTTCCCGATCAGGGTCGGGTTGTGCGAGGCATAGGAGGACCGGGCGAGGGTGTTCGCGCTGTAGCCGGCACACTTGCCCGGGTCGTTGTGCGCGGTCTTGAAAGTCCCGACGACCTTCGGCGATGTCTCGTTGCGGATGTCGATCATGCGCACCCAGCCCCAGGGGCAGTGCTGGTCCGGGCCGGTGAAGGTGCCGTACACCTCGGTGGTGGACAGGGTGTACTTCCGGCCGGGCACTTTGACCTCGGAGTGGTCGCCCGGGTTCCCCCAGGACGGGCGCTTCGCCGGGTCGGTCACCAGCTTCAGCTGCGGGTGGGCCTTGCCGGCCGCGAGCTCTCGCGTGTCCAGCACCAGCATCCCGCTGCCCAGGTAGGCCAGGTAGGCGCGCTTGCCGTCGTAGCGCGGCGACAGCGAGTGCAGTGCGTCATCCTCGTCGGGGCTGCGCAGGAACGGCGCAATCTTGATGTTGGGGTTGTAGCGGGCCAGGTCGGTGAACACACCCGACTTGGCCTTGGACACATCGGTCACGACCAGGTTCGCCGGCGTTGCGTCGTTCTCCGTCGGGGAGACGCTGTTGGTCGGCGTCGTGTAGTACATCAGCGTGCGACCGGCCCGGTGCGGGTCGTGCCAGAGGAAGAACTCGTGCGGCTTCTCCAACGGGGTGTAGGTCGACACGTAGCAGGGGTGCGCCGGCCGGCTGATGTCGTAGAACGTGAAATTGCTGGCGACCGTGGTGCCGACGGGCGGCTTGGCGCAGGCGTGGATCACCGAGCTGCACTTGAAGTTCAGCACGACCAGGAGCTTCTGGTCCGGGATCACCCGCAGTTCGCGGCTCGTCAGGTACGGCTGGGCCTCGAACGGGCCCTTGATCTGCCCGACGGTCCGAAGGTGCTGCGGCTGGCGCGCATCCACGATCATCACCCCGGGGTTGGGGTGGCCGGCGGAGGCGTCAGTACGGCTACCGACGTAGACGTAGTGGTTGAAGACCGCCAGGGCGGCGTTCATGCCCCGGCCACCCAGCGCGTCGTGCCCGACCTGCTGGAAGCCGTTCCGGTTGGCCGGGGAGGGCATCGGCCGGCTTGCGGTCGAGGCCTGAGGCCTGGCGTCTGCGGCGGCCAGAGCGGTTGAGCCGGTCGCGGCGCCGGACAGCACCAAGGCGACGCTTGCTGTCACGGTCGCGGCAAGGGTCCTACGCATGCTGCTCCTTCTCGGTGGGGGCATACAGCTCATCTCGGCCCATCGAGGCCTAACTGGCACCCTCGCAGACACAGCCGGAGATGTCACCGACCGCAGCCAACGCCGACGAACTGGCGCTCATCGCTGCCGTCGAACGGACCTGCGAAAAGGGCCTGGCCAAGGCCGTCGTGCACCGCGCCGACACCGCCGGCGCCCGTCGACTCGACGTGCAGGGTGTTACCAAAGGGGTTATCCATCTCGGTGCACCAGCTGTCGACGTTCTGAGCGTGCCACGAGTGCGTTGAACGAGTCCGGTTAGCTCAAGCCCGCCGGATCGTTCGCAAAGACCAGTGCGGCGCGACCGCTTACTCCGTGGCTGCCCTGGAGACCTTCGAGCGCGGCGGCGCGACCATCCCATTGGCAGGGTGCACTGAGATGGATAGCCGTTTCGTCTTTGACATTGCCAGCGTGGCTGCAGGTGACCACAGAGTCACGCCTACGGTGACCCCGCCCGCCCTGCCGATCAGCCACCAGCAGCGAACTGAGCTCAGGCGATGACCGGGCCGTAGCTGATGGCGACGTCTTCCATCTTAACCTCAGCGGTGGCTTGCAGCAGCGCCAGCAGGTCAACGTCCAGACCTGGGGAGAACTCCTCCATCCGCTCCACCGCAATCGTCAAGCGGCACCCCTTCGGGCATCTGCTTCGACGCGGTGAGCACAGTGCCGTCACCGGACGGGGACACGCCCTGGAAGACCGGCCGGCCTCGGACAGGTTGTCGGCACTGAAGGTGAACTGCTTGCTCTGCAACCCCAGGTCCAGCAGCTTCTTGACCTCCGGGAACGCCGCCGCGTTGGTCTCCGGGGTCGGCAGCAGCCGGCCCCAGTCCACCCCAAGGGTCTCCAACGCCTTGGCGTAGGCGTCCTCGTGCGCGCGTTGACCTGCACACTCGCTCCGGTGTCGGTGGTCACTGCCATCGCGATCGTCCCGGAGTGGAACGCCACTGCCAGCTGCCGCTGGGTCTTGATGCCGTGCTGCGGCTCCGGCGGCCACCAGGTTGAGGCCGGCACGACCTGTAGGTCCAAGCGCTTAGAGCCGGTCGCGCCGCTCCGTCCTTTGCCGGGAGTATCGCTGGACTCTGCCGCTTTTGGGGCTTGCCTTGGAGCAGACCGGTCACGTGAGCGCCGCCCCGCTGGTCCTGGTCCGCAGCGAGATCGCCCGCGCCGCCGCCCGCCGCTGAGTTACAACAGATAAGTGGCCGCGGCTCGGCTTCGCACAGCAGGTGATCTAGGGAGTGAGCAGGTGACTGAGCGCGGGTGCGGTCCGGTGTCGGGTAGACCGCGAGCAGTCGGGTATCAGTGAGGTGATGCACGTTGCGCGCAGGGCGGTGGGGGTGGCGCTGCGCCCTGTCCGGGTGGCGGTGGCCGTTCCCGTAGTGGCTCTGGCGGCGGTCGAGGGCGTGGTCGGCGTGGTGCTGGGCGGGCCCGGTGAGCTGCGCCGGATCCTCGAGCTGATCGACCGGGTCGATGCGCTGCTGACGATGGTCGAGCCGCCGATCCGGCGGGGGGCGAGGCAGGTCGACAGCGCGTTGGTCGATGACCTCATCGGTTGCGCCCGGGCGGTACCCGGTCTTGTCGAGTCGGCCTTGTTCGCGGTGGGACGCTTCGAGCTGTTCGTCGGCCACGCCGAGACCGCCCGGGTCGACGCACAGCAACTGCTGGTCGATGTTGCTGTGCTCCTGGGTCGGGTCGGGTCGGCCGTCAGCGCCGTCGAGGGTGTCATCGACGTGGCCGGCACGACGGTGAGCGCCGCGGACCGCGCCGTTGCCGGTGCCGAAGTTGTGTCCATGGGCGCGCAGGTTCTGCTGGGTCAGGTCGACGCTGTTGTTGGCCGGGCCGCTGGCACGGCCGACAAGGCTGGTTCAGTGGTGGCGGTAGCCGACGAGCTCGTGGACCGGGTGCGGGCGGTCGTGACGGTCGCCGATGAGGTCGCCGGCGCAGCCGGGGAAGCCGTGGAGCAGGCCGCTGCCATGACGCAGCGCCTCGGTCCTGTTGTTGAGTTTGCCGTCGAGGTGGGCGAGCAGGCCAGCGCTCCGGCCGAGGTCCTTCTCCCGGTCCTGCGGGCCCAGGCGCCCAGTGTCGCCGCACTGGTACCCGACGTCGTCGCGGCGCTCCGGGATCTGCTCGAGCAGCTGCCCGAGCTGCTCCGCCGGCTCGACCAGGACGTCCTGCCGACGCTGCAGCAGCTACGCAACACCCCCGGCGACGTCCGGGCCTTGCGGGAGACCGTCTCACAGATCGAGCCGCTCGTCCGCGAGGTCGAGGCTGAGCTCGCCGGGCTTCCCGGGTCGACGCTGCTGCGACGCCGCGGCCGACGACCCGAACCCGACCCGGTACCAGTAGCGGCTACGCCAGTGCCCTCCAGCCGGGACCATGACAGCGCGGCCAAGGACAGCGCGCGAGCACACGCCGACGCGATCACCGGTCCACCGGCGGCCGGCGCGCCGGCGCCGGTCGGACCGGCGTCTTCCTGAACGATCCTGTCCTGCTGTCAAGTTTCGCTGGTGGAAACTGCGGTGCTTCTCGGCGTAGCGGCCGGGGGTCAGGGGTTTGGGAGGCTGCGGTTGATCGGTCCTACGTCGTCCCCTCGTCAGGGGGTGTGCCAGGTGGTGTCCGAGTCGTCGTCGCCGTCCCCGTCGGAGATCCTGGGTAAGAGGATCCACCCGCAAGATCAAATTATGGTTCGAGCTGTGAACACAATATTCATTACCTGGCACGGTGAGGGAGAGCGTTTCCGGGAGGCGTCGTAGGCCGCGCCGCTCCACATCAGGCACCACGATGGGCCGCTTCACCCTAGTCGCTAGCCTGGTGTCCTAGCCGCAGTCGGAGTTCTTGCCGGGTGCCACCTCTCACGCCCGTGTCGGACACGGTGTCAAGAAGCACGATGACTGTCCTGGAAGTCCTGATCGCCTTCTTCCTGCCGCCGGTGTCGGTCGCCATGAAGAAGGGACTGAGCAGCAAGGTCCTGATCGCGCTGCTGCTCCAGCTGTGCGGACACATTCCCGGCGTCATCTACGGCAACTACGTCGTCACTCAGGAGTAGGCACCGGGCGCTGGCGTCCACCACCGAGAGGCTGCCGCCGCTTGCCCTTGCTCAGCGCGGCGCTCGGAGGACCCTGGGGTCAGGCAGGCTGACCGACGATGAGGCGTGACGAGTGGCTGGTCGGGTAAACGCGGGTCATGTTCCTGCCCATGCGACTTCGTCGGTGGCTGTTCGCGGTCCTGGTGCTGCCGCTGATCGGCAGGGTCCTGACCCGAGTCGGGTGGCGGGTCGAGGCCACCCGGCCGCGGGCCGGTAGAACTCTGACCGGTGTCGGCCAGACCTTAGGGGCAGGCCAGCGCCAGCGGCGCTCGCCGAGGTAGCCACGCCTCCCACCCGCTCGCTCAGTCGGTGACCGGGCCGTAGGTGATAGCGACGTCTTCCGTCTCCGTCTCCGCTGGTGACAGGCTTCGTTCGGCAGAGGCGTCCTCGCCGGCTTCCCGGGTCATGACCTCGGCCTGCTCGCGGTCGGCTGAGTGGGTGAGTTCCAGGGCAGTGGACGCGCCACCTAGGCCGAAGAGTAGGGCCTACATGATCTCCGGGTGGGCATAGCTCGAGGCGCCGGCGAACTTCGGCAGTCCCTCGCGTCCCTGGTAGGCACCGTTGAGTTCAGTCAAGCCGCCGCCCTCCTTCCGGGCTCCTCCCCGGGTGGGCCCGGGTGCGGCGAGACCCGGGGGGCTGGCGGGCGCTGTGCGCGTGCCCCGGATCCGGTGGCCGGCCCGGACGCCGGTTGTGCTGGGGGTTGCTGACGGCGCTGCTGCTGGTCCCGACACTGGCCGGGGCGATCATCGCTGTTGGGGCGTCGCTGGTCGTGCAGACGTTGAGCGAGACCGGGTTCCGGGTGTGCCTGGCCCTGGCCTTGTACGGGGTGGCGCCGACGATCACACTGGCTGCCGTGCTCGTGCTGGCCCGTGCCCGGCGCGGGCGGGCGTTTCTGGCCGGGGTGGCGCTCGGAGCCGGGTTGCTCGTCCCGGCCGGCATCGCCCTTGCGTCGCTGGTGGGCTGACCCGCCCGACACCCTGCCGACTTGTCACCGGTCCACGACGTGTGACCGGTCGACCTGACGACCACCGAGCAACAGGACGCACCGGTACCAGCGGAGTCTGATGAGCCAGCCCAAGGCACACGGTCTGCTGCGTGTCTGTGCGTCCGACTGCCTGAGCCGTTTACCCTTGTTGTCCTGGTCGGGATTGAGCGAGAGCGAGACGCCGATGTTGCACCACCACCTGCTGGCGGCACCTGAGCAGCACCTGCAGGCCGCTGGGTTCATCCTGCGCGGCATCCGCGGTGTCCTGGTGATCATCGGCAGTGTCATCGCCGGTGTCATCTGCGCCTTCGTGGCCAAGAGCAAGGGTTACAGCGCGGTCTTGTTCGGGATCCTGGGCTTGATCTTCAGCATCATCACCCTCATCGTGGTTCTGGTCATCCCGCGCAAGCGGTAGAAGCCACCGCACCGCCAGGACTACCGGCCGCGCCTCCTCGGCACCGTAGGGCAACGGCGCCGCCCTGGTTGTTGCCCGGCGTTGATGAGGCGGCCCTCAATGCCGCTGGTGTCACCGACTGCCGAGCTGGTCTACCGCCCCGCTGAGGCTGTCCCTTCTCTGGTCAGCGGCGCCCGTAACGGCATGGCGCAGCCGCTCTGCCACCTGAGCCGGCACCGCGGCCCTGGTTGCACCTAGGCTTTCCGGGGCTGCCGGTTACATGCGAAGGGCTACTAGTGGTGACTCCGCCCAGGTCAGGGCTTGAGTTGCACTTTGACGTGGCCGTCGCGCTTGTCGGCGAACGACCGGTAGGCCTCCGGGGCCTCCTCTAAGCTGATGCGGTGGGTGGCGAAGGTGTCCACTCCTAGCGGGTCCTGATCAGTGAGCAGCGGCATGATGTGGCTGATCCAGCGTTTGACGTTGCATTGACCCATCCGGAGCTGGATCTGCTTGTCGAACAGCGTCAGCATGGGCATCGGGTCGGCTGCTCCGCCGTAGACCCCGGACAGGGAGATGGTGCCTCCGCGGCGCACCATGTCGATGGCGGCGTACAGGGCATTCAGGCGGTCCACCCCGGCCGTTTGCTGCAACGGCGCGGCGATCGCCGCCGGCAACAGACCGGCGGCCTTCTGCACGAACGTGGTGGCGGCCGAGCCGTGCGCCTCCATCCCGACCG
>JAABUI010000793.1_pt1 | contig 20808 bp, 16 predicted proteins | sample 5559111 | NCBI WGS metagenome assembly JAABUI01 (sample SAMN10711870, study PRJNA513365) | rock metagenome | isolation source: Antarctica rocks | place: Antarctica: Victoria Land, Buttleship Promontory
AGTCATCTTGATTTCATTACTACTTCGAAGCAGCTTTGATTTCAAAAGTCTTTTACTCAATTTGATGATTTTGTCAAGAAGATAAATTTCTTGATGATCTTCTGTAACACTCTGATAATCTTACACACTCTGTCATTCATCATAGTCTTGTCATCTAAAAAGCGTTTCAAAGATAAATGTATTTGCAGATAAGCACTCAATGCTTCTGTATTCATTTTCTTTCAAAGTCATTGAGTCGAGAATTGCATTGAGATTGTTTGTAAACATAACTTTGTGATGATCAAAAGATGATTTGATTTCTGATGCAGATTGATTTGTATCTTGCACTTGTGTATCATGAACTGTATTTTCTCGCTGTTAAAGACTAAATCAATCATCGTAAATTGATTGTGAGCTTCGCGAGTAATAATGTTTAATTTCAGCAATAATTTCAGTCTTGCATTTGTAATAATGTTTAGTAGAATATCAGTCATTATATGACGAGTGAAGCATCTTCATCTTTCTCAGTGAAAATGATGTAGATTGAAATCTTCTACAATCAGTTGTTTGCAATCATTCTTAAGTAGTTCATTCAAATGAGAAATGATTAAAGATTTCTCTGTAAATGTAGTAGACAGTGAGCATGAGTTATAGACGTTTAGAAGTCTTAACGTCTGCGTTTCATTATTTATGTTGCAAGTCAATATTCTGATTGAGCAAATGTCTGATTCAGCTGTTTTTACTATTCATTGATCGAGTTTTAAACATTTGTTAATGTATATGCATGTTCTTGATTGAGATGACGAGTTTTTCATTAAATGAAAGAAGTTGTGTGCTGAGTTAAATGACTATAAGTCATTGTTGTTGTGATCTTGCTTCTGTATAACTACTATGTTGAATTCGCGAACTTTTCTGTCAATCAGAAATGATTCTTGAATTCTTAATGATTTTCTGATGTTGTACTGTAGAATTTGTAAAAAAAATTGTTTTATCATAAAGTTATTCATAGCTGTTGTTGACTCTGCAATGAGAAGATTCTTTGTATGCTTTCAATCATCGATGATCTTTCTCACTTTCTGATTGAACATTTCTGAATCTGCTCAGATGTTGTCTCGTCTGAGTCACTATTCACGTAAGAGAAAAGATCAACTCGTCTCTTCTTGATCTTTACTATCTGTTAAGCTGATTCATCAGTGATTCAACTGCATGTTTTCAGCATGACTGTTACTGAGTTCAAGAAGTTTGTTGAATCGAAAGAATTCATTGAATCTGAAGAGTTCATTGAATCTAAAGAGTTCAGAAACAGCGAGAAGAATGTGCAATTGTATTTAAATGTTTCAGAATATTTGAATGATCTGTTTCTATAGATTTTGAACGCTTGTTTCATCTGCTGTCATCACTTAAGACAGATGCATCTTCAGAGTTCGTGATTTTCATTGCAGTTAATGCAACGTCTTTTATTTGAAGACATCACACACTTCTTTATGTGATGCTTGTCTGCACACTTTTCACAGCGCTGATTCTTTCTGCAGATCTTAGTTATATGATCAAATTCGTGACATCTGAAGCACTGTGTGATGCAACAGTTCTTTTCAAATAGCTTGCATGCACATTCTTGATATGAGTTCAGCATGTTCACGTTCATTAGTTGATGAATCATTGCTTCGATCGCGATCTCTACAATGAACGATGAATAAGTCTTTTCACTATCTGCTATCTTCTTGAATCAGACTATTCTTAGAACTTTCAGATCTTCATGAAGTCTCATGTTATCTTTTATCAGTTTTTCAATGATATTTTTCTGATTGTTCATGTCTATTGTAATATGTACTTCATGTGTCAACATTGCAAAGATTTGACGTGCTACGCATGTCGAACTCGCGATTTCTTTTGCTCATGTCTGAATCTTTTTCAGATTTGCTTGAGCATCTGAACTAACTGCATGAAGAAAAATGTCATTGCTGCTCAGCTTGCAAAGTGACATGATTAAATCTCTTTGATCTGTCAACACGTCTGCGATTCTCTGTAGAATCTGTTCAATCAACTTCTTCTGTATCTCTTTTATTTCTCTTCTGTTCATTATTTTAATCATGACTTCTCATTTCTTGCAAAGTAATGATGAATTGTCTCTGAAACGTTGCTTTCTTGTTGCTATTTCTTCTCTTGTCACGTTCGTTCATGATGTGATTTTCGTTGAAAGACGCATGCTTCTCTGTGTATGCAACTGCTTGTTAAGCAGTTGAACTGATGTCTTCAGTTTCTATACATTCTTCGCGATGAACGCATTCTGATTCATATGATGTTTTTCTTCTGAGTCGAGTTGAAGACGTTGAATCAGCTTCAATGCTATCTCTTTTCATGAATGATCTTTGTTCTTCTCTTTCTTTAACGTTGATATCTTTATTAGTAGATCAATAATGTTAACAACATTCTCTTTATCATTGTGTAAACATTTCAATCTTGCATTTCTGTTTTCTTGCAATGAATCAACATCACTCGCAATCATTTTTGAATCAGCATTACTGCGATTCATGCAATTCATCGTCGTTTAATCATCTTCTAGATTCACTTTGTCTTGTTTGTAATGCTCTTTTTCAAAATTTGTGATGCATGCGTTGTGATTGTTTTTTTTTCAATGATCAAAGATAAGAAGCTCTTTTATTTGAATGATAATATCATTTGCTTTTCTAGCTTCAAAATGTTCATAAGTTGTTTTGTAGTCAGTTGTATCTGAATCAAAACTTATTGATGAGTGAAAATCTTTATTAAAGTAGAATGAAGTCATTAAAATGATCAAGAAAATATTGAAATTCTCGCTGAATTTCATCATGAAAAGTCATTTCACTCAGTTGTTCTGCATGTAGTTACAGTAGATTCTTAATTCGCATTCAACATCTTGATTAACTCATTTCAATTAATCATTAATCTCAGAATGATAAACTGTTAATAAACTAGCTGTGATTCTTAGTCACTTGCAAAGACTTTGTCATATGATTGATATGAACTGAAAGTCTCTGTTTGAAATAATAGAACTAGATAAATCATGAAGTTGATAAACGTTTCATAGCATGATTCAAATCATTTCTTTAACTGAGATATCATTGTCTTTTCAATAACAGAAAACATAGTGACATTTCTTGATAAGACAATATATGATTATGCAAATAGTATTATAATCTTCTGATATGAATAGTTCAGTGATGAAGTTTATAGCAATATTTTTTCAGCGTTTCTGTAAAATTGAAAGAAAATGATGAAGTTCATTGATACTATTTTTAAATGTTTTACTTCATTGATAGACAGAACAGTTTCAAATGTAACGTTTAATTGTTGCTTGATGATCTGATCAATAGTAGAAACGTTGAACTAAATCAATAGTTTTTCAATTGTCAGAATAAAAGATGAAAGACTGATCATGAATTTTCTTTAGCAATTTCGTATGCATATTCTCAGAAACTCACAGTAAATCTTTTCTGAACAGAACGTCGTCAACGATCTTGCAATGCTTCAATTCAATGCTATGTAGCTTGAGCTTGTTTTCGCTTATAGCTTGTTTATACTCATTGCAAAGCTCATTCATCTTGTTGACATCTTTTACTTGCTGATAAAGATCAACTTCAGATTTGATAGCTAGAATATTTATTCTATCAAGTGTCAGAATGATTTAATAGCAATCTTTAGTACGCTGAGTTGATTCAAAGATGTAAGTCAGAGACATTCTGATTAAAGCATTAACTTTAATATTTATTTTGTCTGATTGAAAAATGATCTGAAAGTTAAACTCAAATAGAATGTTTAGATAATTGACTTGACGTCAAGTTAACTGTTTGTTTTTCATGAAGATTTTCAAAGTTTGATGATCAATGAACATCTGAATGAGCAGCTCTGTGCATTCTAGCTCAAGTCTTCAATGTTCAAAGTAATGAATAATAACTAGCAGTTTCTTGTCATAAATGTGATAGTTGCATTCAACGAGAATCATGCTCTTGCTATAAAAGACTATCGAGTGAAGAACATTTTCATCATCATACTGTGATAGTATTTCATCTTTGACGTAGTTAAAGACATTGATTTTCAGAATAGTCTGTCATTTTGAATTGAAATGTCGTAGCATTAAAGTTGAGTTGATCTGTTTCTTTAAATCATCAAAAGCTTGAATACAAACTTCATTTTAAACAAAAAAAGTGTTTTTTCTAGTCAACTGAGTGAATGATTTGACTAACTTCAAGAAGTCTTTAATGAAATGATGATAGAAGTTAACAAATCTTACGAAGCTCTGAACTTCTTTCAGATTGATCAACATAGTTCAGTTGACTATAACTTTCACTTTGATAAAGTTCATGCAAAGATCTTGTTCTGACACTATGACTTTTAAGAAGATTGTTTCTTCTACATTGAATTCACACTTTTGAATATTCATTTGTAAATCAGCTTCTTGTAAGCGATTTAAAATTATTTTGACATGTTGTTTATGTTCTTGTTGAATTTTGCTGTAGATCAGAATGTCGTCTAGATAAACTTAACAAAAGTCATTTAGAAAGTTTCATAAAACATCATTCATATACTGCTGAAACGAGATTGAATCATTGATAAGTTCAAAAAATAGAATCTTTGATTTGTATGCTTTTAAAGCGATAATAAAGATAGTGTAGTTCTCACTATCAGAATGCATTTGTAGTTTGTTGAATGTTAAAATGATATTCAGTTGAGTCAGATGTTTGCAATGAATTATTTTACTGATCATCTCATTTATGAGCAATAAAGAATAGTGATTTCTTTTGATAATAACATTGAGTTTTCAATAGTCAACGCAGAATCGTAGATCTTCATTTGTCTTTAAGATAAACAGAACGAGTGAGAAATATGAAGCTTTGCTAGAAGTTATAAATTCTTTGAAAAAATTCTCGTTCAGATATTTCTTTACTTTCTGAAGCTTGTAGAAAAACATTTAATATGCTCGACAATGAGATGATATTACGTCACTAATAAGCTTTATCTTATGATCATATGAATAATGAGACAATAGCTTGTCTGCTTGAGCTCGATCAAAAACGTCTAGAAAATTCTGATATTTTGATGATAGTTTAGCTTTAATATATTCTAGATTCTGAGTCATTTCATCAGTAAATGAGACGTTTATGACATCTAGTTTGCATTAAGTATTGTAGACAATTTTTCTATCAATGTCTTCAATGAACATAGCAAATATCTTTATATGATTCTTCTTTTTTCTATTTATCAGAACTTGAAAAGAAACAACGTTTATGTTTTAAATCAAGAAAGATTCTTTCTGAATAAATGAAACTGAGTGCTTGAGCATCTTAAAGATCTTGCTGTGAGCTGCTGAGAAGATGAAAGTTGATCATGATCAACTTGAGTGCTTTGTATTTGACGAGATTGAAAAAATCGAAATCGAAATATTTAATTGATCGAAAAATACGATAGTATCATGTCTTATGTTCAATAATATTTCATTTTTGTTCATTCAGAATTTGCTCAATATAGCTTCATGATGCTTAATATCAGCTATCAGCATTAACATAGTCAATTTCTTATGACTTTCAATCATAAGATTGAATAAAATCTTATGAGTAATAATCTTTCTAGCTAGCTTTTCATCATATTCTCGTATTAACTTCTCTTTTGCTAGTGATATAAATTGTATTTCAAGTTTCTGACATACTTTATTAACTAGCTTGTCATGTATCAGCATGTAGACGACGAAATCACTGTTTATCAAAGAGCGAAGACTGAAAGAATTGCTCTGAGAGATAAGAGAAGCATTGATCAGAAATGACTTTTCAAAATAATTTTCTTTCAATAAAACTTCGATTTGACTGCACAAAAATATAATCTTTATTTCTTTAATAATTTTGAAAGAGATAATTAGTTTTTTGAATCAGAATCTGATTCAGAGTTCAATGTAAATTAATTAAACTTGTCATCTTTTAATGCATTAATTCTTGAAGTTTGATCAGAGCATTCTCTAAAGAAATGATCTGACTTATGACAAATGAAACAGCTTTCAGTTTGTATATTTGTCTCTTTGACGTTAGTCAAAGTTGCATCACGCGATTTTGATGAGTCAACTGATAAAATAACTTTGATCTTTTTATATGAGTTCAATGAATCTCATTTCTCAGCAAAGATGACTTGCTTTCTAATCTTGATCATGAATTTCTTTTCTTTGATATCATTCATGACTTGATACTCATTGTTCAAATGAATCAAATAACTACGAATTTCATTGAGAGATTCTGATTGAATCAACTGACTATTTTAAGCTGCATGAAGATGATAAACTATCTTGTCTCATAAATCGATGATCAATTGCTTTTCATGATACTTTAAATAGAAAAACAGACGTTGAAACATTGAATAGAAGTTGCTGAATTTGCTCTTTTCTTGAGAGAGATTAACATACTTTCTTTGAAAGTTTGTCTCTTTATTGAGATCATTGTATAGCTGAGCAAGTTCATCTAGTAGATCATTGATCATTGAATAAAGATTCAATAAATCTCGCTGATGTCTGATTAAAGTGACTTTGACTATGTCTTCACTGATTCAAGAATGAATGTAAACTAGAATAACTTTATTGTTGTTGAAATGATCAACGTTGATTTCTAGCTTGTCATGAATCTTTTTCTATCAATCATCTCAGATAAATTCTTTTTCATCAGTAAACAGAGATGAATTCGAAAGCTTTTGAAATCACTTGAATGAACTGAATAAAATAAAAGAGAAAGAAGTGATTTTTTTAATTGATTGCAGTTGATGTTGTGCTTTAATCAATTTGTTTCAAAGTGTTTGATTCAATTGATCAGATCATTCTTTGACTTGATTCATTTTCTCAAAATGAGTCTTTTATATTTGTTTGCTTGATATCTTGTTAAATAGCTTACAAGCTTTCACATCTAAATCTCGTTGAGTTTGAAGACTGTTTAAATCTTCTAGAAACACTTTTGAGTCTTGTTTGATTCAATGTTGTAACTGCTTTACATTTTTTATATTTCAGAGAATAGAAGCTTTCAGAGATTCATTGAAAGTCTGAGAATGAGATAAAGATTAATGACATTTTCGTACAAAGTCGATTCTAAGATACTTCAAGATGCAAGACGATAGCTCAGAATAAATGATTAAATCTGCAGTGACAGAAGAATAGAAGCTTTAATAACTTTTAGAGAAATTTTTCACAGATGATTGAGTCATAGCAAAAGATTGACTATCAAGCGAAGAGCGATGCTCGACGATATGTAGTGAGATTGTAGTTCAAGTTATTTAATCTTCAAAGAAGAGTGTTGCTGATTTGAGAAATGTTTTTAATGATTCTCAAGCAATCAAGATCTTAATCTCTTGATTTTATTAATCAGTTTGAACTGTTGTGTACTAAATGAGCTGTAGATTCTTTAGCAATCAAGATTTTAATTTCTTAATTCTATTGATTTCTTGATGTTGTTCTGTCTTTCAATGTTATCAATCATCAGATACATAAATTTCTTTATATTCATCTTGTTGTCAATCGAGTGAATTTGAATGAGTAATAAAATCAGCATCATGTGATTAATGAATTCTTAAAGTAATGTTGAAATCATGTTTAGAAACTAATTACACTGTCATGATGTAATGCGTAGCTGAGTAGAATGTTTGATTTATAAAGATAGCTATAACTAGAACTTTAAGAATACAGAAGAAAGAAGATATAAAAGATAAGAAAAATATGCTTTATATAGTAGTTACTCAGATTCGATGCTAATTTCAAAGAAAACATGTTGAAACATAAGAAAGATGTTGATCTGAAAGATGTTTGTGACACAAAGAAATGTGTTTGTCATAAACATCTGTTAACTATTCATAATACAAAGAAGTGTGTTTATCTAGAAGACAATAGAAGCTGATTAGAAGATGTTAAAGAAGAAAAAAGAGACTGAATCATATTTGAATCAAATCTGAGTCAGATTTAAATCAAATCTCAATTAGATCTTGACTAGTTTTAATCAATACACAATCAACTCACTAGCATTAATTGTATAATGATTAAAGTTAAATCTTTGATCTTATTCAATTCTGATGCATTCATAACAACAATTTATAACTGATTTATGAGACAAGATAGCTTTTCAACTTCATGCAGCTTAAAGTAATTAATTGATTCAGTTGAAGTCTTTTAATGAAATTCATATTTATCTGATTCATCTGAACAATAAGCATTAAGCTATAACTTTGATCAAAGAAAAAAAGTTATTGATCAAAGTTAAAATAGTCAAACAAGTCACTTTTGTCAACAAAGTTTCAAAGATTTTCTATAGAAAGATTCAAGTTACTATATCAGTAGTAAAGTATAAATAAAATTGTTTTTTCTACAAAAAATGTGTTTAAAATCTTCTAATGACTTTTTTGCTTCATTTTATTGATTTTTAATTACGTAAGCTGAGTAAGAATTATAGTAGAAAGATTCACTTTACTGTTGATTAATAATTTCGCTGTCATTAATAAACTGATCATGTTGAGTTAAGTACTTAAGTTCAAGTCAAGTATTTAATTTAAAAAGTGTTAAGTTGAATTGAATTTTTTTGAAAAAAGTATCAAGTTGAATTAAGAAGTTGAATTCAAGAACTTAAGTCAAGTTGAGAAGTTTAATTCAACAACTTGATTTAAAAACTTAATCTAACTCAACAAGATATTAAATAAATGTAAATAGTTTAATTGAACAGTTTACATGATTTTTCTTCATGACTTTCTATCAAAGTTAAATGATCTTCATGTTTTCTTTTCATGACTTTCTATTAAAAAGATAATGCAAAAAAATAATGCAAAAGTTGAAAAATTTCTATATTTAACTCTTTTAACATTAAGCTTAAGTTCTTGATGAGTTGAGTTGAGTTGAATTGCATCAAGTTGAAAATATGTGTAATTCAACTTAAGTTGAGTTGAAAATGTAAGTAACTTAACTTTGAATCAAGTTGAATTTAAAATGTCAACTCAAAACTTGACTTAATGATTAGTTTAATCATTAATACTAATCTGCTTGCAGATTTCTTTCTTTCTATCTTTTATCTTTTATCTTCAGCAATGTTTTTACAACGTGATGATAAATCTTTAAATTAACTCATCATTAATAACTTTTAAAAGATAATTATATCTGAAAGAATTAATACTATTCAGTGTCATCACTATCATAAGATCATGACTTATGCAACTACATGTCAACAGACTCATTTAAATCAGTGTGATCAGTATAAAAGAAAATTTATTACAAATTTGAATCATCACTTGATTCAGATCATCTTGAATGCAAATATCAAATTTCTCGTCATTGATGTAGTTAAATGATTACATCAAACTGTGACAATGACAGTTTACATGTTCAATCTATCATTCAATCACTATGAAAATTCATATGTTTAAATTCATAAATAAGTTTTTCATACAAACTACATATTTTTCTTGCATATGATTATAACAAAAGTGCTGTAGAATGAAATTTATTAAACAGTGAAGAGCAAGATTAATTTTATGCTCACAAATCAACATCTGAATTTCTTCAACAATGAGTTTATCAATATATAAAAGAAAAGAGTTATTAATTTATATATGCACATATTAAAGATTATTACATCTGAAGAAGAAGAATTTCATTTAAAGACAGAAGTCAAAGTGATTGAAATCATGAATGCAAAGATATAAGTTATTTGACTGTTTAATCTCATTGACGAGATGTTGCATTAACAGCTTTGAAGAATGAATACATTTATCATTGATACATGTTTTACTATGAAGACTTTGTAAAGCAAGCTTAAAGCTTTTAATCAGATGAAACACATCTTCTTCATTTCATGTGATAGTCGTGAATTGCAACTGTTGCTTAATGATATTTTGAAGCTTTTCTAGACTGATCGCGTCAAGTTAAGTACTTAAGTTCAAGTCAAGTACTTGACTTGAAAAGTGTTGAATTGAATTGAAATTTTTTTGAAAAAGTGTTGAGTTGAATTGAGAAGTTGAATTTGAGCACTTGAATTAAGTTGAGAAGCTTGACTTGATAATTCAACTCAAAAACTCGATTCAACTCAACAAGATATTAAATAAATGTAAATAGCTTGATTGAATAGTCTTCATGATTTTCTTCATGACTTTCTATCATGTTTCTTTATCATGACTCTTTATCAAAGTCAAACTGTGATGATTGAGTTTACTAAATAAATAAATGAAATCTATAAGAGTGATATGATAATGTGATATTCTAAGCAGACACAGAATGAGTATATATTATGATAAAGCTAATTATTAAGAAGCTCTCGATAACTCAAGAAAATCAATCAACTATAGAAAGTTTGTCAAGCATTGTCAAGTTAAACATGACATAATTCATGATATATTAAGTTGAAGATATGATGTAGTTTAGATGATGTCTTGACAAAGTCATAAAGTTTCAGAGTTAACTCAGATCTGATTTTCAATTCAGTTTTTGACTTTAGTCTTTGATTTAATCTTTATGAATCAATTCATCATGACAATTGTCTTCTTTTTTAAGTGAGTTCATTCTTGACTTCAATAATTAATGTCTTTGTTTATTCTGATAAATGATGACGTGCACTCATTGATTCACTCTAGAAGTTCTTGATAAAAATCTTCAAATCTCTGTGAGAAAATAAGAAAAAGAGAAACTTTCAATTGAATGATGATTCATCTTTGATTATAATGTGTATAGATGACATTGTAAATAGTATATGTGATGTGTAATTGATGTAAATGATAGCAATGATGATGTGTAAATAGCACATAAACATTGTTTATCTTTCAAGTAAATGATGTTGTTGAGATGATAAAGCATAAACAAGAATGAATAATAATTGTTGATTTGTTTATCACTCTTTCAATTTTTCTCAACTTTTCATTTTCTTCAACTTCATCTTTTTTCAATCATGATGATATCTTTATCATTATGTGATTACTTTTAACAAACTTTAAGTATATCTGTATAGTAAGAGTAAGAGATTTAAATCATAAGTCATGAATGCACAGCGACGTTCAAAGAAAGTTGTAAGATGTCAGAATCATGTCTAGATGATACAATCAATGAAGATCAGAGTTGATAGTGCTTGATCTTTAGAGATAGCTATAACTGAATATTAAGAATACAGAAGAAGATTGATACAAAAGCTTCTATTTATGTAATGTTCAGAGACTGCGCTAGATCTGAAAGAAATGTGTTTGTGACATGAGAAGAATGTGATGTAGATGAACAAAATGTTGATGAAAGAAAAGAATGTTGAGAAAGAAAAAAGAAATTGAGTCATATCTGAGTCATATTTGAGTCATATCTGAGTCAAACTTGACTAGCTCGCTGATTAGCTCTAATCATTACGCAGAGAACTCGCTAATGTTTACTGTGAATTGATTAGAGCTTCAATCTTGTTCAGTCTTATCAATCTTGATATGCTTGTAACATTATCTTCTTCTTCGAAAATTCATGTTTGCATGAATGTAGTTCATTTGCTCACTTTTGTTGATAGTTATTTTGATATTTAGCGCGATTTGTTTGAATATAGCTTATAAAATTCATTCAAAACTTTCTCTGAGTCATTGAATTTCTCTTTATCGACATAGTATCATTCATCGTTTCTATCTAGATCTGTTCATTTGACTTTGTACTGTATTCAATCTTGATAACGTCTGAAGTTCAATATATCATTTATCTCTTAATGTTTATCGTCTTTGATAGTGATTGATCTGAGTGATTCTGAATGCTGTTCTGATAGAGAGTCTTCTGAATATGATTGCAGTAGCTTCGAACTGAACATTGAATGCAAATGCTTCATGCTGACTGATAGATGAAGATAATAGAAGATATTCACTTTGACAGTGATTTGATAGAGATCTAGCTGTTTGTCTTTCAAATCTTTGCAGAGTCTCGTTGTCTTGACGTTTCTGAAAGATAGTCAAACTCAGTCATCTATTTCATAGATGATGTTTCGTCTATGTTTATTGATTTGAACTTCAATGATCAGCTTCGTCTTTTTCAATTGTTGATGATTGAAGTTCAGTAACTCTTTCATTTAAATGACAATATCATCTGCTTTTCTAGCTTCAAGTCGTTCATGAGTTGTTTTGTAGTCAGTCATATCTGAATCAAAACTCATTCGAGAGTGAAATTCTTTATTGAAGTAGAAGAAAATCATTAAAGTGATTGAGAAGATATTGAAATTGTTGCTGAATTTCATCATAGATATTCATTTGACTTAGTCATTCTGCATGTAATCGCAGTAGATTCTAAGTTCGCGTTCGACGTCTTAATTGACTCGTTTCGATTGATCATTGATTTTAGAATGATAGACTGTGAATAGACTAGCTGTGATTCTCAGTCGCTTGCAAAGACTTTTTCACATAGTTGATATGAATTGAGAGTCTCTGTTTGAAACTGTTACGATCCTAGCTACGCACCTATGTTGGTAGCTATGTTGGTGGCTATGTTGATGACTATCGCCGGCCGCTCGCCGCTAGGCTATAGGGTTGTTCCGAGGCCAACCCTATTCAGGGTTAGCTTATGTTCTCCTGAGTCATATAGATAGCCGGCTCTTCCCTTCTAGATACTTTCCTTCCTTAGCATTTATATACTCGTTACATTACACCCATATGACTCGCTCTATGCTGGCCCCTAACAGAATTCGCACTTTCGAATATTCATCTGCAGTTCAGCTTTGCGTAGTCGACTCAATACTAGTTTGACGTGATCTCTATGCTTCTTTCTCATTTTGCTATAGATGAGAATGTCATCTAGATAGACTTGACAAAAGTCGTTCAGAAAGTTTCATAGAACGTCATTCATATATTGCTGAAAGAAGATCGATTCGTTAGTCAGTTTGAATGATAACATCTTGTATTTATATGCTTCTAAAGCAGTGATAAAAGTGATGTAATTCTCGTTATCAAGATGCATTCAAAGTTTGTTGAACGTTGATATGATGTTCAATCTAGTCAGATGCTTGCAATTCACTATTTTATCAATGATCTCATTTATCAGCGATAGAAAGTATCTATTTCTTTTGAAAATGACATTTAGCTTTTGATAGTTCACGCAGAATCAAAGATCTTCATTTGCTTTGAAAGCGAATAGAATGAGAAAGAAATAGAGAGTCTGACTAGAAGTGATGAATCTCTTCGACAGATTCTCGTTTAAGTACTTCTTTACTTTCAGAAGTTTGACAGAGAACATTCAATAGACTCAACAGCGAGAAAACGTTGAATCATTGATGAGCTCGATTTTATAATCATAGAAGCGATGAGAAGATAGTTTATTCAATTGAGCTCGATTAAAAACATTTAGAAACTCATGATATTTCAATGACAGCTTCGCTTTAATATCTTTCAAATTCTGAGTCGTTTCATTAATTGAAGAGACGTTTAAAGCGTTCAAATTACACTGAGTATTGTACGCGATTTTTCTATTGATGTTCATCATGAATAGAGCAAAGACTTCAATCTTGTTCTTCTTTGAATGATTCAACAGTGTTTTGAATGAAGCTGCGTTTATGCTTCAAATCGAGAATGACTCTTTTTGAACAAGTCGTTTGAGCATCATAAAGATCTTAGTCTGAGTGATTGAAAAAGACAAAGTTGATCGCGATCAACTTGAATGCTTTGAATTGAGAGAAATCGAAAAAATCGAAATAGAAGTATTCAATTGATTCGAAAAAACAATGACGTCATTTTGCATATTTAATAATATTTCGTTTTTGTTCATTCAGAACTTACTCAATATGACTTCATGATGATCAATATCAGCTATCAGCATTGATACAGTCAATTTCTTATGACTTTTGATGATGAGATTGAATAGAATTTTATGAGTGATAATCTTCTTAAATATCTTCTCATCATAATCTCTTATTAGCTTCTCTTTTGTCAGTAATATAGATTGAATTCTCAGTTTCTCGCATACTTTATTGACTAGATTAGAATGTATGATTATGTAAACAACTGAATCACTGTTTATTAAAGAACGAAGGCTGAAAGATTAATTCTGAGAGATGAGATAAGCGTCAATTAGAAACGACTTTTCAAAGTAATTTTCTTTCGATAGAATTTCGTCTAGTTTGCACAAAGATATAATCTCTATTTCTTTGATGACTTTTGAAGAGATGACTAGTTTTTTGAATCGAAATTCGAATCGAAATCGAAATCGAAACAATCATATTCATTGTTCACTGTATTGATTCTAGTAGGTTGATTCAAGCACTCTTTAGAGCTATGATCTGATTTATGACATATGAAACAGCTTTCGACTAGAATATCTGCTTCTTTGACGCTAGTTAAAATCGCGTCGTGCGACTTTAGCTGATCAGACTTCAAGTGATCGACTGATTGAGTGACAATAGTCGCTCTATGAAAGATAGTCTTAGAAAAATCATTGACGCGTTTGATCTTGTTCTTGATCTCTCGAATGACTCGCTGATCATTATTCAAATGAATTAGATAGAAACGAATTTCTTTTAGAGAATCAGATTGAACTAGTTGATCTACTCAAATGAATTGAAGACAAGAATGTATTTTATCTTTCAGATCAGCGATCAGTTGCTTCTTGTGATAGTCTAGATAGAAAGATAGACATTGAAACTGAGTATAAAATTCATTGAATTTCTTGAATTCTTGAATCAAGTTGTAGTATTTTCTATGAAAGTTGACTTTCTTATTCAAGTCATTGAACAACTGAGCTAGCTCTTTCAAAAGATCGTCGATGATTCTATAGAGATTGACACAGTCACGTTCGCGTCTAGCTTGAATGATCTCAGCTGCGTCATCGAATAATCTAGAATGTATATAGTTCAATTTGACTCGTTCATTAGAAAAGAGATCAACGTTGATCTCTAGTTTATTCTGAATTTTTTTGTATCAGTTCTTTCAAGTAAAATTCTTTTCATCAGTAAACAGTGAAGAATCAGATATTTTTTGAGATCTAGAACGCTCAGAGTAGATGAAATCAGAAGAAGTGATTTCTTTAGCTTGAAGTCTAGTCTTTAACTCTTTGATTTCGTCTTCTTGTTGTTTATTTAACTCGTAGAGTCAATCTGTTTCTTCATCAAGAACTAGACTTCAAGTCTTTCAGATTTCGTAGAACATGAGAAGTATTATCATTTCAGCGAATGATTCATCATCTTCATGAATGAATAATGCAGCACTTGATGATTTCGTTCGTGATTTCGATGAATCAACATCAGAGGTTTGAGAGAAATGATTTCGAAATTCTTCGAAACACTCTTCAATAAATGAACAACTAAACATGATGAGATTTGTTTGAAAAAGAGATTGAACGAATGACGATGCTTGATGATTGAAGAAGAAAGACGTATAAAGTGATGTTTAATCTTCAATAAAGAAGATGAGATTTATATGTTTGTTGATTTGATTGATTCTCTAGCAAACAACGAAGATTCTTTATCGTTGAATCTATCGATCGATTTGATTCTTGAGCAATTCACGAAGATTCTTTATCGTGATTCTCATAATCGAGTGAACTTTGCATACTTAATGAGCGATAAGTAGTTTAGCAATTCAAACAGTCTTGTCGTTGATTCTATTCAATCTCTCAATGTTGTTCTATCTTTCAATTATCGTTGATCATCAGATAAATGAATTTCTTTAGACTCGTTCTGTCTAGATGAGTATGTTGAATGAATAATAAGATCAGTATCATGTGATTAACGAATTCTTAATATAATGTCAGAATTATGTCTAAATGATACAATTAATGAAGATTAGAATTGATAGTGCTTGATCTTTAAAAATAGTTATAACTGAATATTAAGAATACAGAAGAAGATTGATACAAAAGCTTTTATTTATGTAATGTTCAAAGACTGTGTTAGGTCTGAAAGAAATGTGTTTGTGACATGAAAGAAATGTAATGTAGATGAACAAGATGTTGATGAAAGAAAAGAATGTTGAGAAAGAAAAAAGAGATTGAGTCATATCTGAGTCATATCTGAGTCATATCTGAGTCAAAACTGACTAGCTCGCTGATTAGTTCTAATCATTACGCAGAAAACTCGCTAGCGTTCACTGCGAATTGATTAGAGCTTCAGTCTTGTTCAGTCTTATCAGTCTTGATACGCTTGTAACATAAAATGATGAAGTCAACTGATGATCAAGTCAAAATTATTATGAAAGTAAGTAATATCACAACTTGAGATTTCATGATTATTACTGCAACTAACAGTATCATAAGTCTGCTCAAAAGACATCAATCAGATGTAATGATCATCATGTTGTTGATGCTGAATTGCTCATGATGATGCAAACATCATCAAATTTTAATTGAGAACTCATTGCTTCTACTATTCAAACTTTCGAGTACATCTTAATTATCAAAGAAGAAATTTGAAAGATGATGAGAAAAGAAATGATTGTTGACGCTTCGTTAACAATTTTATTAAACTCACAGACTTTGTGAAATTGAAGAATGATGATGAGATTCACTTATCTTACTTCTTGATGTCATTACTGATGCTTTTCAGCTGTCAATTGTGAAAATAAGTGAAAGAAGTGTTGCTAATTTCAAAACTTTAAATAAAGTAATTTGTATAAAGTGTATTCAAGTTCTACACATTGAGAATAAAGCATCGTGATATGATTTCATCTTTCAAAGAAAGACAATGTACAAGAAGTGTGTTCATTATGCAAATAATGAAGATTTCTGTATTGCAATGAATATACTTATCTGATACATTTACTAAATACTCATGATTCAATGTTTAAATTCTCAACATCTGCATTTCAACTATTAATAAATTCTTTCATCTGCAGAAAATTCATGATAGTGCAATTGAGAATGAAGAAGAGAATGTCACTCTGAAAACATTCATTACTCATCAGAAAATTCTTTACAAGAAATTGATAACAGCAACTTGTGTAAAGAATCATTTCAGAAAAACTCATAAACTTGAGTTTCTAAAGATTCAAAAGCTCATTCTCAAAAAGATAATAATTATCAATAATATTGTCAAAGAAATTCTGAATTTAAAGTGCTTTGCAATACATTCAATCTTGATTATATATTGTTTTGTCAGCATTTTTAATTGTTCTGATATATTTTAGCATAATTTGTCATCTTTCAAATTTCTATCTTCGCATTTTAATGTAAATCTGACAATAAAAGAGAAGAAGAAGTCTGCAATCTTGTTTCATGTGAAAGATGTTTAATGAAGTGATAATTGCATGATGTTTATTGTGTCGTGATGATTACACTTTCTTGTCGAGCGCATTTGAGCATCTTTGCGCTTTTTTCTTCTGTCTGTTGATTTACATATATGATTGCTTCATTAAAGAGCAAAATTATCATAATACAGTGATTCTTCTTTTCTAATAATGAGTTTATGCTTGAAAATGAGTAATTATGCTTTTCATTCACATTTCAGCCTCATTTCAAAAGCTTTTATAAGCTTCAAGACATTTTTCATATCTTCGCTCAATATTTATTGATTATATTCAATGAGATATTCTTTTTATTGTATCTTATAATATAAGATTTTCTTTTTTTTTTGCTTTTGTAAAATTTTTTCTATCTTTCATTCTTAGACTGACAACGAGATTCATCTGTACATGATGTTGACTACAAATCTTTTGATTCTATTCTGTGTTCAAATAGAAGTCAAAAGAGTCAAGAGATCTCAATTCGACGCAGTTCAAATGATGTTAGAATGTTGCATGATCAGAAAAGTCATCATGCAAAGTTTTCACTCATGCGACAACATCTTCTCTAACAGTCACAATTGATCTACGAAGAAGATTAATGACATGTCAATGTCAGTAAGAGATGAAAAGATACTACTAGTGAAAAAGATAATTCAGATGAAGAGTTTGCGAGTTGTGATTACAAGTGATTGAAGAATTTGCGATTCATTGACTACGTCAATATTAAAACATCTTCATCACATCAACAGTATCATCAAGTAATTGATGAAAAGATATCAGATAGAATAGTCATTTCAAGTATTAAGAGTCGTGATTACAGTGCTTGAAGAAGTAGTGACTCGTTGATCACGCTGATATATTGAGAGAGCTTAAACTCATCTTCTTTACTTAACATCAAGTCATTCATCTATTCATATGAAAAATCGAGAGCTCAAGAGAATGATCAGAATGCATTCTTTTTCATTAATCAGAGTCAAATATTGAATGATTGCAATTGCACATTTATACTAACAATTCATTCAACGTCTACGTGACATAAGTCAAATCAAGAGAAGAAAAGAATTACTCAGTACAATCATACTCTATTTTCTTATCATATGCATCTCTCTTTCATCACATATTTCTCTGCTCAATGAATGATAATCATTGAGTAAGAGAACACAGCTTTATGTATGTTACAATCATGAGCATCACGAATGCAAAGAAAACGTCTTTCATCTTTGAATTGAGAATCAAATCGAAACATCATTGTATAAAATATCATCAATGAAGAGCAGAGCAAAGACGATGTGTCATAATCAAACAATACAGACACTCTCATCAAGAGTTTACTCAAGCATCATGCGCTGAATAGAAGCTATAAATTCATTACTTGATAGCACAGTGTCAATCTTATTGTTTCGACTGCGTGAAGCAATTATATAGATGACGAGTGATTTTCTTTCTCAGAAAGTTTTGTTCACTCAATATAAATAGCATAAAGTCTCTCATGAATCAAGTTTAAATCAATGTTACAAGAATGTATGAATTACAATCACAATCTTTCATTCTTACTCATCATCAATAAGCTTGAATACAAAATAATCGAGTATAAAGTCATCATTTAGTCTATGATTATATGACTCTAAAAGAAATACATAAAAGATAGAATGAACTTTATAAATGATTGAAAGATCAAGATGATATATTTGCTTGTTAAGTTGTTTATGAATTCTTGTATATGAAAGAACTTTATCATCTTATTTAATAACTTCTTGCTTGACTTTTTCTGCTTCAGATTTTTTGCTGATAACATGATTAAATCATCAACATTAAAGAATTTAAACTTATGTTTTCAATTATAGTACTTTGTCTGAGCATTGATTGCATTTTATCATTGTTTCATCAACATGTTTCATACATCTTGCAGCATTTCAACGCGTTCTTTTGCTGTTGATACTTCTTCTTTCATAGCATTGTTCTTAATGTGTATGTCAAAGATGAGTTCATAATCATACATAACTTTGAAAGAACTACAGTTCAATGAAGTGTGCTTTGTTTAATGATAAATGAACTCAATTATGAGTAGAAGCATAGCTCAATCATCTTGCTTTTTGAAACAATATACTCTTAAATAATGTTTCAACGTTTAATTCTATCATTCTGTTTGATCATCTGTTTGCGAATGAAAAGCAATGCTTAGTCGTCGTTTCATCTTGACATGATAGCAGACTTCTGATCAGAACGCATTAATAAATAGATTATCTTTATTAATAATTATATCATTCAATACTTCATATCTTAAAGCAATTTGCTTAAAGAACAACTTTGCTAACTCTACAATAGTCAGAGTCTTTTTCATAGACAGATAACGCGTCATCTTCATGTAATGATTGACTATCACAAGAATCAAGTCATACACGACTTCTTTTCATTTACTAAACGACAGATTTGTTATGAAATTCATAGTGATTTCTTTTCATGAATTTGTGAATCGAGATAATGATTTCAACTTATCATATGATAGATGACATTTCATCTTCATTTTTTGACAAATATTACAAGTATCTATGTACTTTTTGACATCTTTGATCATACTTTTTCAGTAATATTTGCAATCTAATAGCTCACTGATCTTGTCAGCATCAAAATGTTTTGCTAATGAGTTATCATGATGACGTTTCAACAGCTTTTCTCTGACAGAAAGATCTTCTGAAACATACAATGATTCATTGTACTTTATCATTTCTTAACTATTCAATGTTCAAGCTTCAACGTCACTCTTTCATATACTTGTCGTTTCGTCTGCTTTTAATCTCACAGCAAATTCATCTTCTTGCTGTAAGATCTTAATGAGTTCAATTATGAATTTACTACTGAAGTTGTATGTCATTTCATGAATTATCAATACTCTGACAATTGCATGTGAAACAAGTTGTTTGCAATCAACAGTTTCAACAACAAAATTAAGCTGTTTCTTAACTACGTTGCGATCTTTATGAATTAACGTTTCAACATCTGTGCTCTTTGAAGTTATTGATTCAAGTTGAGAAATTTTATCTCTTGAGAAATGTACTTCATCTAAATGCATTTCTTGCACTGCTAAAATCATGATCTTTAGCAGCATACTTCTGACATGCACTGCTGATGTCACGGACTGAGGGCTGAATGAAACCAGAATGAAATTCTAATAACTAGATTTTAGATACAAGACGTTGCACGAAGAAGAAAGAAAAGAAAGAGATCATTCAGATGTTCTTATATCTCATGAACGCTGAGTACCATTCGTATCGAAGGACCCTCATAACATCACTGATAATCTCACGCCTATCATCATCTATAATATTGTTCAACATCATCTAAGTGATCTAACACCTCTTTTCCCAACATCTTTCGAGTAACACATGCTAAAATCGTGACAATAGATCTTTCTTTTTGAAGTCGAAGCTTCTGCGAGACTTTTAATTCTCTGACTCATATTCAGAGTCGCTGCTTTCTTGCACGTAAGCGATTCATGAATTCTTACTCGAACGATCGAGATTTCGAGCGTGATAGGCGTTCATGACTTCGATGACATTCATCACATTCGCAAACTTTACCCAACTGTTTTTTTCTATCTCAGTCCACTTAATTAAATACTCTAGCTGAGAGTTCTTTACTCGAGAG
>JAABUI010000795.1_pt1 | contig 20800 bp, 19 predicted proteins | sample 5559111 | NCBI WGS metagenome assembly JAABUI01 (sample SAMN10711870, study PRJNA513365) | rock metagenome | isolation source: Antarctica rocks | place: Antarctica: Victoria Land, Buttleship Promontory
CTATAAAGCGGCTTTCTTATGGCCAACAACTAGAATTATCCGAGCGATCCTCTCTTTCACAGGAGACCGTTACCATAGGCTTTGTTGTCTGCTGTTCTTATGATGAGACGATTCCACAGGCCTGCCCCTTAGTGGGTATGCAAGCGTTTTTGAGACATGTGAATAGGAGATGCAGGTTCGTTTCCGCCAACATGAAGTCCGTCTTCACGTGCTACTAAATTACGCCTTCGTGATATTGCTCTGTTGCATTAATCTAGGTATCACGATCATGAACATCGCCGAGCAACTTTCTCCACGTTTAATCCATCTTCCCACACAGAAAGAAATAGGCTGCAACGGTCACATCCAGCTTTGCGACCGCAAATACTCCAACATCACCCAGATCGCGACTCATGACTCGGCTTTCGTGGGAATACTGCCAATGGACAATCAGAATGTGTTCGTTTCGAAGCAGTTGGATGCAGGCATTCGCTTTCTGCAGGCCCAAACCCACCTTGACGCGCGGGGAAAATTGAGTCTCTGCCATACTAATTGTGGTATGAAAGATGTAGGTAGCGTGCAAGATTATCTTGAAACGATCAAGATCTGGATGGATAAGCACCCGAAAGAAGTTGTCACCATCCTCCTGACTAACGGCGACTATGTCAATATCACCGAATTCAAACATGCGTTCAACTCAAGTGGTATACTGCCGTATGCCTACGTACCCATAAACAGTCACAAATCTTCAGACCCTACAACTTGGCCCACTCTAGGTGAGATCATCACTAGCGGTAAACGACTCATCGCCTTCCTCGACTCTGGCGCAGATATTACAGTCCCTTATATCCTTCCTGAATGGACCTATTTCTGGGAAACGCCATTCGATACAATCGATCCTTCTTTCCCCCAATGCACCATTGATCGCCCACAAATTATAGCAAATTATCTTGCAAAGGTAAAACAGAGAATGTACATAATGAATCACTACCTTGATACTAATGTTCTCGGCATGGACTTGCCGAATCGGAGAGACGCAGAGAGGACTAATGCGGAGAGCGGAAAGGGAAGCATTGGTGCGCAGGTGGATTTGTGTGTGAAAATGCATGGGTATGCGCCAAAGGGGGTATTGGTGGATTATTTCGATAAAGGGGACGTTGTTAAGACACAGGATAGGATGAATGGTCTCTGAGCTATATTCTCATTCGAATGTGCAAATTGGATTACAATCCTCAAACCTTCCTTCTTGTCAACTCCATCTCCTGTCAATCTTGATCCTCAAACCCTCTTCGAACACTGCGGCCCCAGCCTTCGAATTCCTAACACACATAGCATTGATTGCTACCGCACCAGTCCACAGATCCCACCAACGTCCAGTAGCAGTCTTTCCATCCTCGTTATCGACGCTGATCAAGGCATAGAAATTGAACGGGGCTACAAAACCATTGGAGATACATGTGAGATAATGCGTAAAATCTTGAAATCTAGGATTGGGTTTACTCACGCGGTGCAAATAGCGAGAAGGACTTTGGTACTTTCACTTGAATACCTTCTCGGTCTTCGGGTCCAAAATGTTCATAGGTGTAGTTGTAAGGTATGATGTCTAGAAGTTCTTGGCCCACGTTCGTTGCGGGTTTAGTGGAGCCGAAACATGATACTGTCGGTTTGTACACGCTGACAACCACAACGAGGTTTGAGAAAACTCCTAAGCATGTCTGAGTTAAGAGGCTTGGGACAAAAATTAATAGGCTGGGGCATGATGCTTACCAATATCTCGTGCATAGCCACCTGCATATCTCTTATCTAGCCGAGCGCAACTGAAGAGCACTGATTTAGCGGCGGTCGATATCTCCCTTCCGTTTGAGAGATCGGATACCGCGCCGTCCTTGAGGAAAATGTCGATTACACAAACACCGTCGGCTACAACGACGTTAACACAATCCAAGTCATCGATACTGAAAGCTCTGGTAGGGAGAAGGTCTCCTTACCGCTACTGAAACGCCGCGGTAGCTGGACGTCGAAGCCGTGTCCTCTGGCCCCAAAGCTTGCAGATACCGTGCTGTCTATTATGCCGTCCAGTGCGTCACAGCAACTGACTAATTGCAGATTGTAGCCGAACCTGTCGCCATTACAAACGGCATGAGGAAGAGCGGTTGTACTGGGAGAGAGGAATTTCGAGGGAAAAGAGAATGCAGGAGCAGAGGCCGATTCATTTGGTGAGGAAAGTATGACCGCTGGGGATGTGATGTTCAAGTGCAGAGGACTATTATTTGGATTTGTTAGAATGTCAGCGGTAGGGAGTACGAGTGCGAAGACAGGATGCAGAGAAGCTAGGAAAATCAATTGCTTCAATGCCAAAGAAAGGATTGCCATGGTAATCTGGATATGATGTCGCGGTCGATGGAAGTCGAGACGAACTCGAGATCAGCTGGATTGCTCCTGCGTCGGGAGTTACTTCATAAGCGCTTGCTAAGAGGTCCTTGAAATTGTAGCGAGGTTGGCCCTTGAAACATTAGACGCGCAAATTGCAATGATGGCGGCTTGGGACAGAAATAGCTGACCAGGATTCTCGCTCGGAGAATTTGTTCCAAGTAACTTATAATTCATGTCTCTTACCACTGTCCTTCCCCTGACATTTGCCCATCGAACCTTGGGGAAGAGATGTGGGCTGCTAACGGTAGTTGGGGAGGGCATTCACGTGGACCTGTTACTCTTCATTGTGCGAAGGCAGCCCTTGTGAGCACTAACGAGAGAACAAAGCTTTTTCTTCATCCGGTGCTGTGTGGGAAGAAAGCTGAGGCGCAAAAAGTGACAATCTTGAATATCACAAACTTTGTATTTCCACCGCAGGCCGTTGATAATGTTTGAGGCTTACTGAGGCGGAAACGGAAGCGGAAAATAAAATATGGCTGCGGAAGTGCGAGGCGAATCTGGGCTCCCTGGCTCCCCAACATTCTCAAGTTCTCCTCGTCCTTGGTTTCGCCAATGTGTCAAGATGCCTTCTTCAACTTTATTGAATATGTATGTGTCCCTCTCTTCGTCAACCACCGCACACTATTTTCCTTGCTTTTTCCATCACCCCTTGCATGGTGTCAAACAGTCAAAGAAGGCCAAATGTATATCTCGCTTCGCTCTTTCGGACGACTTGATGGACGTGACAGACACGACAATGGGAGCCTACACATCGTTTGAGGTATTTGATGCTCATCCTGGTACGTGTACGGTATGGTAGAAGGTAGGGCGTTGTAGGGAGCGATTTCTGGAGAGGATGCCGTATCGCTGGCACACTTAACCCTCCTCCGTACTTGCATCATTAGGGTCCATTGATGTCAACATGCCAAAGTAGCCGCCGTTCTGGCGAAGCGCAGCTTGGCTGTGTCAACATTGAACATTGAAGGTTGAATCATCATTGCTCCTGTAGGATGATATGACGCGGCAATTTTCCATTTTTGGCTGACTAAGCCAGATCGGCCACTTGTTTGTCTTTGCCGCCTATCCCCTCCAACCACCATCCTGCGACATAAGTAGATTCACATCAACTGAGTTTGACCAGGGTCACAATGCCAGCTCGCTGATACATAACCCCTCTAGAATTCGGCAATATCTCAATTGATGCCCTGTCTTTTCCCTCTCAACCTCATTGCCAGTCAGTTGACACCCGATTCCGAGTCTAGCCAAAATTGCGACTTTTTGCGTCGTAGTTCCTGCTACCGAGGCGACTCATGTACTGTAAATGCGGGACTGTATCTATAGCTAATATGGCACCTCGGTCTGTTGAGCCGGGTATTCTTGAGTGGCTGAACCTACGTAAAATATGCTCGAATGGGCCAGGCAATCCGGACTCCCTACGTCCCATGCACGGATATTTTACAAGATGACAAGCTCACTCCTCTTACTGTCCTTCCTACGCGAATATTCATCCCCAAATACTCTATTGAAACATTGCTCACGCCCGGTATATTCAATCCGCGATGCTAGACCAAATACCACCTTTGCCTTCCTTGGGTAACCTTCTCAACATCCGCAATATAGTGCCAATCAATGGGTTCGCAAATCTCGCCGACGAGTATGGGTCTACATACAAATCATCACTACGGAGAAAAGGAGGTCTATGTTGTCAGTAATTGCAAGATGCTTGAGGACTTGTGCGACAAGATTCGTTTCTCCACAATCACTCCAGATACCTTGACTAAAGTAAGCGGCCAGGTCCCGTCTGGGCTATTCACTGCCAGAACCGAAGATCCAGACTGGGGTCAAGCCTAGAGAGTCTTGATGCCAGCTTTTAGTCTCTCATTATCAGCGAAATATTCAATTGCAGGCTGTTGTCCTATTAGTTTCTTCGTTTACCGGAGTTGACTTGGTTGCAAAAATGCGTGATGCTGCCACGCAGTTGGTTCTGAAACGGGCGAGAATGGGACCTGGCCACCGCATCCCTCTGACTAACGGCTTCACTCGCTTGACACTGGATACCATTGCTTTGTGTGCTATGGACTACCGATTCAATTCGTTCTATCAGAAAGAAACGTACCCCTTTGTTGAGGCTATGAGTAGGACGCTCACCGCAGGTAATGGGCGGTCTAGTCTGTGGGACGTTGTTTGGGCACTTGGCGGCGGGAAGAGTAAAAGCCTCGAGGAGGATCAACTTCTGATATAGGACGTCGCTAAGAAGTCCTTCGAATACTTGAAATCCACTGCGGCGTATAAGGCTGCTCAGGCGAAGGTAGCAAGGTAGTCGAGAGAGAGAAAGTACGGTCTTCCTTCGTGAGGCCAGAGTAGAGAACAAAGAGCTTTCCCCTTCGATAGGCGGCTACGAAATCAAACGAGATAGAAAGATCTTTGCTCTGGTTTGAAAATCACAGGGATTTTGAGGTTAATCGCGAAGACGCGGACGACTGTAAGCCGGAGAAGATACTTGATGAGCGGTTCGAGACCCTGCTAAAGAGCGCTTGGAAGCCAATTGGATCCAGGATGCGAGCATGCATTGGGCGACCGGTTGCATGGCAGCAGGCGTTGCTAGTAACGGCGCTGATACTTCAAGTATTTGACCTGAAGCTCGATGATCCTGCGTATGAGCTGCGCCTGAAACAATCTTTGACAGTCAAGCCTCAAACTTCTTCATGAGGGCTAGTCTCCGCAAAGGGGTTGACGTGGCCAATTTGAATGAACTGACATTGGCTCTGGGGTGTCGCAGCCGATAACAGGCTGTGGTCAGGTTAGGGAACGATTCGATTCAATGAGTGATAATGATGGGGATATGAGTCAAATCTTTATCCTCTACGGGTCGAATACACGAACCTGTGAGATCCTTGCTCAAAGGCTTGCAGCTAATGTGAAGAGCTGTGGCTACCGTAGTACAGTCAAAGATATGGATTCAGCAGTCAACAGGCTCTCAAAGGACGTACCGACGGTAATTGTAACAGCATCCTATGAAGGGCAGCCCCCGGATAATGCAGCACAATTCGTCGCTTAATCGACCTCGCCTGGAGCATCAAATAACATTTTAGACTTCGAATACGTTGTGTTTTGGTGTGGTTATAATGACTGGTCTAGAACTTTCCAGCGGATTCCTACGCTGGTCGACAGTGTGCTCGAAGCGAAGGAAGGCTAAAGACGTGTTCCCCATGGTCTCGCGGACGCGGCAAAGGTGAGATCTCTGGAAATTCTGATCAGTGGGCGAAACAGGTTTTCTGGCCGGCCATGATCAAACTACCTGGAAGCAGACCCCTCGCAGCCCAAGACATCAATAGGATACCAATGCTTGAAATTGAGGTGTCTGTGGGAGAACGTGCATCTCCGCTTAAGCAAGATGTAAATGAGGCGGTCGTGCAGGATAATAGGATTTTGACAACGTCAATTGAGCCGGAAAGGACACATGGGAACTCGACTTCCCCCTAATATGCCTCACGAGCCTAGAGATTACTTGACAATCCTGCCGCTTGACCCCGAAGCAAGTATTGGGCGACTCTTGAGGAGATATCACATGCCATGGGATGCTACCATTACGATCAGGAATAGCGGTCAAACGAATCTTCCCAACACCTATGTCAGTCGCAGAACTGCCGAGGGGATATGTCGAGTTTTCGCAGCCAGCGACCGAGATCGTAGGTCTTTTCTGACCTAGGTGACCTATATAGACTGCCACAAGTGGCCGAATATTAATGCTCTTTCATCGTACGATATGATAAGCGGCGTTTGGTACGGTGAGGACACGACACTGATCGACAGCTTGGTTGGGAGGCAATGGCCGGATAGACGGCCTGTTACCGTCATGCCGTCCCTTGTTGGAAGGAGCAATTGTCTTTGCCGCTAAGATCTGGTGGCTGATCTGATTCGCATGCCAAGTGGAGAATGCAAATGATGGCCCAAATCTGATTGGAGCGCGTGGGCGCGACATGACTTAAAGTCGCCAAGCGTCAGCATCTGTGCCGTGCAGTAATAGGACCTCGTACTCTACCTCGTATGGATATTTTCCTGGGGAAAGCGCATGATGGCAGTTGGGAACGCCGAAAGCAGCTGCTCTGCTGCCGTCAAATATGGCGAACGTCAAAGCTTCCAAAGTCAACGTGTGGCCTGGCGTAATTGTACTCGAAGCTCAGTTCATCTGTTGGCTCCCCCCTGAGGACGCACGGGTAGCCGGGACGGTCCTTTACCTTGTTGTTTACGAAATCCATCTCCCCTTGCATGCCAGCCGCTTCACGCCGCCGTTTCATCCACATGGAGATATCACCCCACAAAGGATGGTCAGTCTTCCCCTACAAATTTTAGCGGGAAGGGTATGCCGTCTTGCGTTGGTCCGAGTTCCATCTGGAGACTGCTCCAGCTCTGCTAGCCGGACAGAATACCTCTAGCTGCAGGCTGGCATGCAACGTGCGGTCATCGATCACGTCCGAGCTTTCCCTGCAACTATGATTCACCAGAGTGTCCCTAGGAACTGCGCTCCACATACCGACATAGACTGTGGCACATTCGCAATTGACCTAGTGCTGCTGGGATTGCATGCTTGACACATAGATCGCTGTATTATGATCTATCAGAGGCAGGTCCACCAGTTCTGGTCGAAGAAGTCCTGCCATCCCGCACCATCCACCAAGACTGCGTATCTCGACCTTGCCCTAGCTGTGGCCGCGCTTCATCTGCTTGGGCCCGTTTCTTCGACAGCTTATAAACATGTTTTCTCCCCCCTGCCCGCGTTGAGTGGCATTTGCACAATACCTAGAACATTCTTACCTAGCCAGTCGTCATGGCTGATGTTATTGAGACTCTCAGCCATCTCAATGGCTCGGCCAGAGCAGCGGCGGAGGCCATGATCCCAGGTCTCCAGCCCCCACCAGGTCAAATGCCCAATTTCATCGACCCTCCTTCCAAGGCATACTGGGTGTATGTCACGCTGCCAATCTGTCTGGCCGTGAGCACACCGTTTGTTTGGATACGACTGTACACAACATTCTTCATTCTCAAGAATAAGGGCTGGGCAGAGTGTAAGATCATCCGGGAGTATTCATGCAATCGTTATTAAAACTCTACATAGATACCTCGCTCGCGGCGTGGGCGTTTTTAGTTGGATTCTGCACATCGGCCTATTTCGTCGTCCAGTATGGAGGTGGAGTTCATCAGTGGAATGTCCCTCTGGATAAGGTCATCGAATTTGCAAAGGTGATACTTCGTGGCATAGGGTCCCTAGGACTCGGCTAATTATTCCAACCAGCTGAGCAACACTACCGAAATGATCTACAGTCCTGGAATTTTCCTCGCCAAGTTGTCCATTCTGTTACAATTCCGACGGCTCTTTGACGTTGCTAAGTCGGGAAAGACGCATATCATCATTCATGTTTTGATTTGGGCCAATTTCTGGTTCTACTTTCCGTACCTCGGTGCGACTGTCTTTCAATGCGTCCCTCGTGAAAAGATCTGGAATCCTTTCATCATGACTGGAGGCTGCATCAATCTCAAAGCAGCGTTCATCGCTGCGTCGGCTATTAACGTCGTTTCCGACTGGACAATATTACTGCTGCCACTCTATCGAATCCAGCGATTGAAAATAGCAACGAAGCGAAAGGTTGGGGTTATGGCTATATTTGCCGTTGGTCTCTTGTAAGTTTACCTGGGGCTTAGCGAACCTAGGAAATGAAAAGTCGGCTGATACTATCTAGCACTTGCATCTGCAGCATCATGCGTCTGGTGGTCAGCTTCAATACAGGCAAACCGGACAAAACTTATTACCTCCAACCCCCAGCACTCTGGTCGTAAGCGACGTTCTTGCCCACAACACAAACCGTACAATGCGAGCTTGAACATTGACTGACCAATTGATAAAAGAACCGGTGAGCTAGCAAGCGCTATTCTCTGCGGTTGTATGCCCGCGACCGCCGCCTTCTTCAACCACTTCGCCCCCAAACTTGTCCGTAGCTTGGGCCTTTCCTCCGGCCGCTCCCGAGGCCAACTGCCTCTTGATGCCAATCCCCATGCTGCGCCAAATCTCCCAAGAAGTAGCTGGAGAGCACCGCAAGCGTGGAACGACTCTGAGCTGCTGAGAAGCGCGGCGACGCAAGAGCATGAGAAAAGCTCTGAAGAGGGAGATCCAGTGACTCGCGAGATTAGCGAGAGTACTCAAGGAGGGGTGGAGAGGAAAGTGGAAGATGGCATGTATTGGAGGGAAGAGGCCAGTAAGGTTTGAAGGTCCTGAATGGCGCCGCGTTTCCCCTTGGTTCCCCCCTTTCGTGTTCACGTTACCGGGAGTTCATCGCGTCAAGTCCCTGCTAAGCTCGAAGAGAGAGTACGATTTATGTTGATGGTGGACTGATAAGCTTTGATATATGTATGTATAAATGGCTCAAAACGAACAATCGGATATTTATATGACGTGTCCTGAACGCGTGTCGAAAATGGAAATGGAGAAGGTCCATTATCCTTCCAAATGGAAGTTTGCGCACAGAAAAAGCCAAAAGGTCATTCTACAACGATAACCGACCGCTCTTGAGAACAATGTCTACCGATCAGAAGTTTCTGCTTGATGCGCCTTCCGCCAGGCTTTGTAGTACGGTAGCTGCGTCATTGGACCTCGTAGTTCGACCTCCCAAGGCGCCTTTGGGGGCGGCAGCCCAGTCTCTTCCAAGCACTTGGCCTTCAACTGCTCCCAGGTCCCACCTCTATTGACAGTCTCATTGTTTGACCGAGTTGATTGCGCCGTACTCATTTCCTCTCGTAGCAGTCTCGTCTTCGCTTCATCCACGCTGAAGTCTGGTAGTACAACTACACCATACCGTTTTGCCCCCTCAGAGGTGACGAGCCTGCGCGCAACCTCTAAAGCAACCATCTTAGGATCTCGCTGGAGCGCATGTCCCCACCCGCCACCGCCCCAAGTTACCCACTCCAGTACATCGCCACCACGGACTTTGATGTGATCTTGCTTACTTCCCAGTGCCTCTCGCGGTGGATCGTCAGCGTCTTCCGAATACCGCACAAGTACTTTGGTGGATCTGGCGCCAGGCTCACCACCCAGCACGCCCCATGGCTTCGATAGCCAGCGATCATCGTGGATCGAAATCTCGCCTTCTTCGAGAAACCGCCAGAATATCCGCTGCGCGTTTCCTCCACGGTAGAGGCCAGGTCCGCCGGAGTCTGCGACTGTATTGAACACTTCGATGCGGAGTGGGTAGTATAATTCGAGGAATTCGTTGGGGATGGCTTTCATGGCGGGCCATAGACAGTGCCCGTCTGGGCCGTCTCCAATTGGGCGTGCGGGGATTCCACCGAAGCCTATCCAGTAAAGCTGAAACCATTCGCCATTCTCTCGGTAGCCACTGTACATGAAGTGAGGGCTGTCGGAGAACCCAGCTGCGGTCATGAATTCTGGTGCGCGTTGACCCAATAGACCGGATAAAAGATCCATCAGTCGCCCCAGCATATGAGTCCTGCAAGACAAAGCTGCTGGACGAATTGGGTGGAGAAGAGTACCCTCGGGGATGTGAACGTCTATCAAATCGTGGAATCCATCATTAGCTACGACATTGGAGTCATATACAACGAGAAGGTAGATCCCAACGAACATCTTGAACATATTGATGTTGAGATAGAAATTTATGGAAGATGGCGACTGTGGATCGGTTCCAGAGAAATCAAAGTGTAGCTGGTCGTTCCGCTTTGACATTGTGCATGCTATCTTCCACGGCCCAACGCCTTGCCCATCGTCGTCAATCCAATCTTCAAAATATGCAGGCTCGTCTGGGATTGCCCTGTCGAGAATGCTCTTTACAGCCTTTCTGTTGCGGCTGAGAAGCTCCTCGATGATGGCAAAGTAGGGAATTTCACCGAATCGAATATAAAGCTCACTCATCCGCTTCCCGGCAACTTCGCAAGCAGCCACGAGAGCACGGACATCACTACGATTCCAGTCAGGCAGTCGAACGTTACGGTAGATCACTTCCATCAACTCTTTATTCCAATCTCCTTTCGAAGCAACTTTGGTCACTGGGATCTGAACTCCTTCTTCGAAGATACTGCTAGCAGCACATGGAAGAGAACCGGGAACGCTTCCACCTACGTCCGTCATATGGCCAAAGTTTGCGGTCCAGGCAATCAGCTTACCGCTGACATATATCGGCATCAATATCAACCAGTCGTTATGATGCGATACGGCCCCAGCCACGGAGTATGGGTCATTAGTGAGGAAGACATCTCCAGGCTCGATCGAGCCTTTCCATACTTCCAAAAAGCCTGGGATAAATGATCCGAATTGGCCAACGATCATCTTGCCACCCGGCTCTGCGATGACATTGAATTCGTCTTGTTGCTCTCTGATTGCGGGGCTCATGGTTGTCCGAGTCATCAAAGCATCCATTTCGTTGCGAGCATTGCGAAGGGCGCTTTCGAAGATGTCGACTGAGACAGTGTCAAAGGTATTATTTGTGCTCCGCCCTGCCAGGTGCTCATGCTCCCAGATCAGAATGTTGCCAATGGCGTCAATTTCGGCTCTGCACCCAGGGAGTATCAAAGTGTTCGAATCCATCTCTGTGATTACACATGGACCTTCAATAATATGTCCGTCCTTCAAGCATGCACGATCCCAGATAGGACAGTCGTTGAATTCTTGCCCTTGGAAAACCAAAACGGTAGTAGAAGTGACCAAATCGTTCGGAGGTCTTGTTTTCTCGGCCTTGTCTAGTTTCTTAGCCGGTAAGCTAGTCTTGATTTCCTCCGCGATGACTCTAAGATTGATAAGCTCGACAGCAGAAGACAAACGGTAGGTAAATGATTTCTCGTGTTCGCCCTCGAAAAGGTCACCAAGATACGGGAGTCCATCTGATTGTAAGATAGCCAGGTTGACGTCGACAGGAACGCTAATGGCTTGGCCGTGATAGCGTAAGTCTGCCTGGAAGTTATGTACCTGCCGCAATCAAAGTTAGTCAAAGAGACCTCTACAGGTGCCGGAAGGCTCTTTTGACACCATACACTGATCGGGCTACAGAGGTATGTCGGTCCATACCTGTTTCTTCCGAGGAACGTCCTGCTCTTCACTCATAATCCTGGCAGCTTGATCTAGTAGACCATCATAGGCATCCGTGATCTCCTCCACATCAGTCTGTTGCAGTACTCGAATGAACGTCTTTCCAACTTCATGGCGGAGGATGGTTGTCGCATCGCCTAATGCGCAAAGAACCCCCGGCGAAGGAGGAACAATCACAGGGAACGCGCCGATCAATTTTCTAAAGAGTTGGCATGCAGGGGTCCGGCTCCGCCAAAAGCTACCAGACTGAAATCTATTGGGTCATATCCTTGTTCGACGGATACTAATCGAAGTGCGCCATACCTGGGAGGATATCAGTATTTGGTAACCAGGAACGTCTAAGGGAAATATTGGTGGAATCACATCGTTTCATTCGACATCCTCAAGATGCCCTCGGCAGCTTCGTAGAGACCAATACCAATGTCATCTGCGACTTTTTGGACGGCTCTTCTTGCAGCGTCTATGTCTAGCTGGAAACCCCCTCCAAGTAAATATTTTGGTAGGTAGCCTAGGACTGCGTTCGCATCGGTCACAGTAGCCCCAGCGCCTCCTTTGCCATAACATGCAGGCCCTGGTACTGCTCCGGCGCTATCTGGACCCACTCTGAGGGCTTTGGTGACTTCAGGTACATTTGCGATTGATCCACCACCTGCTCCTACAGTGCGCACATCGATTGAGGGTGCCTTCACGACGACATCTCCAATACTGGTCTCACGCCGAATGCGCGGTGCGCAATTCTCGACCAGAGAAACGTCCGTGCTGGTACCGCCCATGTCGACTGTGATTAGGTTCTTGTACTTGGTCTGGTCCGCCACGACGGAGACTGCCCCCGCGACACCTCCAGCTGGACCTGACAGCACCCAACTAATTGGGAATTGTCGGGCAAGCCTGAGTGAAGATAGCCCGCCATCAGATCTGAGGATACGAAGATGTTTACTCTTCCCTTCCAGACGATCGAGGAGGTTATCAAGATACTGACTGACGCGAGGTTCAACATACGAGTTGACGACGGTCGTTATTGTACGCTCATACTCCATGACCTCGGGCAAGACCTCTGATGAAATTGATATAGGGGTTTTTGGGAGTAAGTCAGACACTATTGCCTTGGCCTTTCGTTCATGGGCTTGGTTGGCAAATGAGTTGATGAGACTAATCGTGACGGAATCTGGCTTCTGCTTGACGATAGACTCGAGCCTGCTTCTGAATAACGACTCATCGAAGTGCCGAACCTCTGTGCCATCAGTAGCAAGCCTCCCAGGGGCTTCAACCGTCAGCTCCAAAGGGGCCAAGGGTTCAGGCTTTGGCCATACAATCCAACTGGCCAAGCCCCCAGGTACTGGGGACCTCCGAGTCTGGAGGATATCCCTATAGCCTTCTGTGACAACAAGCGCGACTCTAGCTCCTGTCTGCTCGAGTATGGCATTCGTGGCCACCGTAGTCCCATGGTTGACGACTTTCAAGACTATGTCCGATCCGTCTGGAATATTAGATAAGATACTATCCTTGCCTTGGATGACGCCAACGGATTGATCTCCAGGTGTGGATGGTACTTTGGCCCGCCAAGTCTCTCCAGTCTCCTCGTGTAGAAGTAGAAGGTCCGTGAAAGTTCCACCAACATCGACGCCAAGACGGTACGATCCACTCATCCTGCGGATTTCGATATCTGGACTATGTAGAGATCGACATGTCACGTGGAAGTTAGCTCTCGGAAGAACCGAAACAGAATCAGGCGACAATAAACGAAAAACGGCAAATATGGAAGAAGAGGGTTTGATGCTGCGAAAGAAGATTCGGGATAATTTGCAATTCCTTCCGAGTCTGGACGTTCTTTTATCGTTGCATCTTGTAGCGTAGAAGGATGTCTCGATTGTAAGGTGAAGACTAATGCAAGATGACGCTCTATCGCTGCCTTTGCATGCGCAATCCGATCTAACGCGGGGTCGTTGCCACAACCGTACATCAGAGTAGGCCCACCGCTTACGACCACAGTAGAAATTCTAGCCTCTTGGAGATGTCGACGGGACTGAACTGCCTTTGATAGCACTGGCGGAATGAATACCGAGCTTCGAAAGGCAGCTTTCTCAACTCCATGGTTTCGCTCAGGTTGAGGCACCTCTCCATGAGGCTAATAGTGGCAGCCAATCAATCACACTGCATTAAGATGCCTTCATACTCGAAGTTCCGAGAGCGCAAATTGGATAACAAGAATGAAAAACCTAAGACTATCTATGTTAGGAATGCTTAGAAGGAAAGAAGGCCGCGGTGTCAATGTCTATTGCCTCTTTGGCTAATAAATAGTAAGACCGCTTAAGATCTTCGCGGAGCTGGCAAGGAGACAGACCGCCCCCACAACGCCAAGCTCTGAATCTTGTTGCAACATGTACCTGCCGTTGGATCCATCAATGAAGGGTCCCACCGGACTAGCAGATGCTGTGTCATCAGAGGAAGGTTCCTGACTAGCACCTGGTGTAGAACGTACTCGCATGTGACTTCCGCCTGTCTGTGGACCGTGTACGTGATCATTTTCCTACTCTGCCCCGCTTATTGCCTTGCAGTCTCCCACCAAGTCTTCCAGGATTCTGTGATTCCTTTTCGCGCCGTATCGTGTGATAGTCCTCATACTTCTATCTCGGTCTTCGTACCACAGCGGCTACCGAGCCACCTGCCGCAGGCTTCACAGCGGCTTCATTACTCCCATGTTCTCTTGATTTTGTATGTGTTCGGAACCAATCTAGACAATGTCTCGCGAGTAAATGGATCCCGCAAGTGGAGCTGGTGAACAGGCCCGTGGATAGAGGGAAGATAGCGGCGGAGGTCGAAGCGCTCGAGGTTCGATCGATCGTCAGGCTATGGGTCCAGTAGAAGTCGAACACTGTTCTTGGTAGGATCTGAAAGACTTGGATATCCAGGAGGCGACTGCTATGGAAGCATTAGCTTAACCTGATCGCCATCTCCAATATTGGAAAATTCGCGGTTTGATACTTGCCAAATCTCCGAGACCGAGGTTGTAACCAAAGTCCGTCAAAATAGGCCGTGGTCTAGTAGACACCAGCGTTGAACTCGCCACCATGGAAACATGGGTCACGCTAGATCTTTCTGTCGCGGGCGACACAAGGGAGTTCCTTCAAGTCATGCGACATGGCCTATCGATACCCTTGATCGTTCCCTGAAGAAAATAGGATCCAATGTGTAGAATTTGTCCAGGTTGCCATCTAGCACAAAAGGAGCGCGCGCTTCTTCAAGCACAGGTGCCGTGAACTTGACATTGTCAATGTTGACAGTCGCAAGATTGAAGGACCGTGGATGACCCGTGGCTGTGTAGAATGAGATCGTAGGCAAGCTCAAAAGTGACACTACTCATGCGTGTAGAGGCAGAATTTCGTAGTCTTCGATCTGCAGTGTACCGTCAGCCATGGCTCACCAATGTAGCCTTCAAGAACCTAGACGTACAATGTGCATTGCCAATCCCCGCAAGAGCTGGCTAAGCCTGGTTGTGGGTTGACCATCGAGCAAACAGCGCCTACAGAGGCACATACAGAAGCTCGCAAGCGCCGCCCGAATATCCTTTGCCGAACGAGCCCTCCTTCAGGATCAAAATCGATTCTTATCCAAGATAAACAATGAAGCCAAAGTTCGCCGATCGACCAGATCAGTGGTCCTAGGGAAGGCGAAGGTGATGAACTATAAGGATCTTAAGGCGGCACGAGCGAAGCGTGCTGCGAACTCTGTAGTCAAAAATCGAAAATCGATTTTTTTTTACGTAATCGATAATCGATTTTCGATTACGAGGGTGTAATTGAAATCCGATTATAATCCGATTATATAATCGATTATTTTACTAATAATAGAAAAATTTCTTCTATACTACTACGTAGCTAGCGGAAGCGCTTACTAAGCTAGTAGACTAGCGTATTTATATATCTATATAGCTAGATTTTAAGAAAATATAGATTATATTATATAACTAAGAAGATATACTATTAATATTACTTTTTTATTACTTTTTATTATTATAAGTAGTAATATCGAAGTCTTTAATTAATAAAACTTAATTAATAAGATATATAAATAAAGTCTAGGGGAGAATAAGTCGAGTAGAGACTAGCGAATAGGCGCGAGAGCGTAGACGCGCTATTAGCGCATTAAGTATACCGAGAGATAGCGCCTAATAGGGGGTAGGCTACCGTACCGATAGCGAGGGTAGTAGTAGTAGTAGTAGAGTAGAGGGACTACTCGTTTCGGGACAGTCCCTAACCTACAGTCCTATTTGAATTATTAATTATCCCTAGCTACACTACTACTACCTATTAACGTTATCTACCTCTACCTCTACTATACGTCGCCGTCGCCTTAGTAGCTACAGAGGTGAAGTGAAAGGTAGAGCGGAGTCGCATATATATGTAGTAGTAGGTGGAGCGGAGTCGCATACGTTATGGTAAGTAAGCTCTATTAGTTCTTTCTATTAACTAGTCTATAGCTATAGCGACGAACTAAGTAAATAGTTAGCTAATTAACTAACTAGTTCTTCTCTAGGCTTTATTAACTTCGCCTATTTATTATCCTTTACGACCTCCTAATTAGCTATACGTTATTACTTCTTCTCCTCCCGTACGCGGGTTTATCGCTCCTACGATTCTAACTTCTTACTCTTCTTAGGTGCGATACCTCTAGATACTCTAGTTAACCGAGTAGTTAGTATAGGGTCTACCTAGGATATAGAGAGGCCTTACTATTAGCTACGTCGATCGGGCTAGGCGATTAGAGGTAGAGTACTCGCTAAGGTAGTTACCCTTAGCGATAATAGTAAAGAGGGAAACTTATCGATATTATTAAAATCGACCTAGTTCTATATAGCTACCGGTGATTAGCTACGCTCCTTACGAGGCTGTAACCTAACGAACTAGACGTCGCTATTATTATCGCGATCGAATAATAGCTCCTCGTTATCCCCTACGACCTTAGTATTATCGCTAAAGACCCGCTAGGAGAAAGTCGATAATAGACCCTATATAATCGCCTCCTCCTCCTCCTTCTTAAGACGTTTAGTATACGTCTCTTACCTCCCCGACTTAATACGCTCCTTAGTCTAGCGACGGCGAGTATCCTAATTATCCTTATTAACTACTTCTCTCCTAGTTAATACTCGCCGACGACTCTTTTAGTATTTAAGGTCTTAGTTATTCTTCTTAACCGTGGTAAACGACCTATTAAGACCGAGACCTCCCTTTCGTTTCTTATTATACTTACGATAAAAGCCCTATATAACCTTCTCGTAATTACGCGAGAACTCCTCTTTCTTATAGCTATTACGAATCTTCCTATAAGTCTTATAGGTCTAATAATTTAAGGCCTTAATTATATCTAATCTATAGCGAGCGTATCGAGGCCGAGGTAGTATAGTAAATACCTTCTACTCCGTATCCGACTATATATACTACTTCTTATTATTATTATTATCGTCCTTATTATTATTATTAGGGCTATATATAGTATAGTAGTTAGCTAATAAGATATTAGTATTAAAGCTTATCTCCTAACCTATAATAACCTTAGGTAGATTATATAGCTACCTCGGATAGATAAGCGACAAAGGGATGCATTCTCCCGTAGATATATAGCGATATAGCTAACATTTATAGGGGAGGCTATACTAATTAGGAAAGTTATAATTCCTCTTACATCGACTATTACCTCGCTATAGTAGATCTAATTCGTTAGTTTCTATATCTCGTAGCTATTCTTTTACCTCTATAAGCTAGCTATAGACTATCTTAATAGCCTTATAAGTAATACGACCGAGAAGACTAATAAAGAATTAACGACTTACGTTAATAACTCGAGGAGTACTACGTTTCTAACGTTAAATCTCCTTCTCGTAGGTATTAATTAACTTATTAACCTCCTTACTAATCTTCTCGATACTCGTACCTAGAGGAGTATATCGGTTAGTAGCCTCTTTTACTATTAGATATATACTCTCACCCCTCTAGGATAATAAGGTACTAAGGTTCGCCTTAGTCCTTATATATACCCTTATAAATTAAGTCTCTTAACGCTAGTAGTGCTCGCGTAGATAGGTGTTATTCCTATTATGTAAATAGGTATAGAGAATCTTACGATTTCGCTCCGCATTATTAATAGTAGGAGACTAAATCTAGTTCTATACTAGACCTCTTAGTATTTCTTTAGTTTCTTAAGGATACCCCGAACGAGTTAGTCGCTTCCTAATTACTTTAGCCGTATACTAATTATATAGCTAAAGGTCGTAATCGCTTCCTAATTTATCGAGTTAATAGTCTAGATAGTACGTAATCTCTATCTCTACCTCCTTAACTAATAACGGTAATAGCGGGGTCTTAACTATTACTACTCTTAATCTAGTAGTAAAGTTACTTAGTATAACTTTCGGCCCCTTATAGTTATCGTAGAAGAATAAATCCTTCTAGTAATTATTAATAAAGAGAAACGTATCGGTTAATTAATTTAATTTAATTAATTTATACGCCTACTTAAGCTACTACTGCGTTACTTATAAGGGTGTTCCTTATGTTTTCTACCCCCGAGTACCGAATGTGCTCGTTCGCCGCTAGAGAAAACCGTTACCGGTTAAAAACTCTCTCTTATCCGTACTATTCTACTAATTATTAGCCTTACGGTAGTATCGCTAGGCTCCTAACACCACGGTAGGAACTTATACGTATTCCTAGTCTATATATTCGTATATAATAGTCTAAACTACCGCTTCGCGGCTAGTAGAAATATACTTAATAAGGATCGCTATCCTCGTACTTATACGCCCTCCCCTCTCCGTATTCTATCGTAGAATACTACCCTTTCCCTATCGACGTATCTATCTTCTTAACCGTATACGTATATTCTACTCCCTAGCTATAGCGGTCTATACGTCCCGCCGGTACCCTAGTATAGGCCTATATCCTTATAGGTCTAGCATCGGCAATACCGATAGGGGTCCTTCTATATACCTAGGTTTCGCCGTGTACCTATATAATTACCTACTCGTTAAACGGCGAGGTAGACTAATAGTCCTACCGAGCCCTATATAGTACGACGTCTTCTAACTCTTAGGGTAGGTAAGGCCCCTTATAGCTTAATACTATATACTAGTATCTAGGAGGTAGCTAGATAGGAGCCCTTACTCGAGCGTAATATTTTAGCTCTTATATATATCCTATACTCTTTCTATACGTACGCGTAGGCACGTAGTAATAGATAGGTCTCGTTCCGTACTTTTTGCGACCGTATTACGTTAATCCTTAACGCCGTAGCCGCTAATATTCTCGAGGAAGGAATAGGAGGAGGAGGAGGACGAAGGTAAGCTATTTACCGCCGCGTTACTAGTATCTATCGTCTATTTCCCTAATATTCTAGTTACTATCCTATTTCGCTAGTCGGTATACGCGTTATTAACTCTACTAGTTCTTAACGCTTTAGTCTCGGACCTATCGCACTCCTTAAGGGGGGGATCTCTTAGCTCTCCTAACTACTATAAGTAGTAGTAGGAGATTCGTAGCCAGTACCACGTATAGGTGGATCCTATTGCTAGCTAAACGTATCGGTTAATTCCGACTTAATAAAGTAATAAGTAATCGGGATACTTTTTAGAGTATTCGTTATATAGACGAGAACCGATAAAGGTAAGCGATTTACGTTCGTATTAAACGTCGTATTAGTAATAACTAGAAAATAACTAGCGAACTTCCTAGCTATCGCGATTTATCGTAGGCTAGTAAAGAAGAAGAACTAGATCTCTCGAGACTAACGAATATTCTCTCTAACGACGTACTTCTCCCTAAGACGTACGCTAAAGCCCTAGTACTCTAGGGTACGTAGAGTAAATTATATCTCCTTATACGGGGTCCTTACGGGCCCTTTAACCGAGAGGTTATAGTACTCTATCTTCGAGAGCGATAAGCCTTAAGTTCTTATAACCCTCCTAGCCTTACTATATAGTAGAGCGCTAGCGAGGAGGTTTCTCCCCTAAGCCTTAGCCTTCTCACGATTAGGGTCGCGATAGTAATACTTAGAGAGTTCGAATAGATCGTCGAGTATATTATAATTATACTAGGCATTAACGATATAAACTCTCTAATCGTCGGTTCTTTTATAATAGCTAACCTATATCTTCTATTTATAGTCTAGCTAATTAACGTTATAAGTAGGTCGCTGTCGCTTCTCGCTATATTTCCGAGTATCGCGAGTCTTCTTACCGTAGCGACTATACTTAATTATAACCCTCTTACGGGCTTTCTTATCCTTATAGGTAATAACTATAGTAAAACCTTTAAAGTACAACTAATCCTAAAGCCGTAAGATACCCGCCTACTTACTAGCGACGATTTCGTCTTCTTACGGAGCTCGTTTATAGGTAGTAGGGAAGGTAGCGAAAGTACGCCTCTTCTTCTCCTTAATAACGTCGCTATATAACGTAATAGGTAGTATAGTAGAGTAATTAGGGACCTAGTTATAAATAGTTTAAGGAGGTAGAGGAGGTAGAGGAGGTAGAGAAATCTTACGGTTTATAGGATTATAGGCTACTAACCTAACTAACCGAACGGGGAAATAAGCGCTAACCTCGAATAGGAAGGAGATATAGATTCGAAAAGTCTCGTAATCGACTTTTTAAGAGGTTTTAGAGTTTTTCCGATTAGTTTTTCCGGTTCTAAATTAACTATATAGCCTATATACTTAAGTACGAAATTTTGGCCCTTAGTACTCTATATATAGCGCTCGGATAGCTATATACCTTAGCTCGGAGCTTCTCCTAGGCTAGGCGACCCTCCGGAGCCATTAAGTATATATATATCTATAATATTACTGTTGTACGACCTCGCTGTCGCCGAGTAGAAGGATTAATACTATACCTCTACTATAATTACTCCGCATAGATATACTAAGACTCGCTAAGATATAGAGCTAAGTACGCACCCTACTACACTCCACGTACTATACCTATACTATATCTATATATTATAATACTATATATAGATACGCGGTTTATAGAGCTATCTATTCGGACCTATTCCCCGTAGTTATAATATAAATCGCGTATACGTAGTATACGTAGTAGAGAAGAGAAGTTTATACGCCCTATAAATCTACGGGTAGTATAGCTAGGGATAATTAATAATCTAAATAGGACTATAGATTAGGGACTATCCCGAAACGACTAGGGAGAGGGAGGTAGTAAAAGACGCGAAGTTACGCGTAAAAACGCGATAAGTATAGCGAGTAGAGGGGAAGTAGTAAGTAATAGCCCCCTAGAACGTTTAGTAAGGCGAAGGTATATAGATAGCTTAA
>JAABUI010000796.1_pt1 | contig 20752 bp, 19 predicted proteins | sample 5559111 | NCBI WGS metagenome assembly JAABUI01 (sample SAMN10711870, study PRJNA513365) | rock metagenome | isolation source: Antarctica rocks | place: Antarctica: Victoria Land, Buttleship Promontory
GCACGCTCACGACACGCCCACACCGCCAGTCACATCAGTCACACCAGCCCCAAATGAGAAAACCTCAATAGATTAGGAATTTCGTGTGCGAACCAAGTTGGATATTACCATTATGAGGCCACCTGCTGCAAAGATGTAGCCTAGCAAGAGTATAAGACCGCCGCCGATATCCGTCGGCTGGCCCACGACACCGTAGTGCTTCAACAAGAAATATACGACTATCAGCACAACCCCTATTGCTAACACGATGATAGAAGGGGTTCGAATTCGGGCAGGCTTAGCATTCATGGTTCTACGACCTCACAGGCAGGAGGCAAAGACTGTAACAGTCTTGGTATGCATTCACCGCTAGTTGATCACCACTACAGCAAAGTACACATCGGCTGTGTCTAAGCAAAGCGCCTGGTTCGGATTAAAAAATCCGTAGGTGTCCTTGCAGTTCTCAGTGAGATCAGCTTTCAACTGCCTATCACAACTGTACTGCTCCGTTCCATTCCCATAACATTCGTCGTGTTTTGCGCATGGCCCTTTGAAAGAGGCGTCGTTACCGAACGCCGCCGGAAATTGGTCAGGAGATCTGGTGCAGTAATCGTGCAGCGATCCCAGGTTCGGATCATAAATGTAATCTGGAGGAACTTCGACAAAGAGACCGCTTGGGTCGGCGTTGTTGATGGGGTCGTCGCCGGCGTATGCGTAGCGGTTGCCGTTGGTGAAGTCGAGGAGGCTGGTGAGGGCGTCGAGTTGGGTCCAACGCCCGAGGGTGGGGTTGTAGTAGCGGGCCCCGAATTTGATGAGTCCGGTGTTGGTGTCGGTGAAGCCGCCGACGTAGACCGTCACTCGCTCCACGGCGCCCCTACACCCCCCAGGCAGGCGCGAGCTACCTAACTGACTAATCGCTTCGCCATCCTAAGCAATAATCAGCGTAAGCGATCTATATAACTACAGATCGTGACATACATAAGGTTTAAAGAGATTTAATGGGATTACGGTTGCTTTTCGGGCCAGCTATCCCAGCCGTTCCACTGACTATTCTGTAATTCAGTGAGCCTGTATCTCATTATTTCCGTGTTTATTTGGGCAGGCTGTCGTTGAGTGCCTCGCGAACGATGACTGCCATGCGGTCGCCGCGTTCTAGAGCGGCGAGCTTGAGGCGTCGGTACAGCGCGTCGTCGACATCAATCGTCAGCCGATGCGGGTTGGGGTTGCTCCCCCGCCGAAATAGCGTCCCTGCTTCGGCGGCGGCTGTCGGACTCTCCACGCCCGCGCTAGCCGCGCGGCGACCAAAGGATCCACTCATCGCTGTCCTTCCTTCACAAGCTCGGTTGCTGCGTGGTCGTAGCCGTAGAACTCAGTGACCTGCTTGCCCCACGCGAGCGCAAGTGCCTCGCGCAGCGGTATCCGCGTTGTGAGCACCCGCGCCCCGTCGTCGGTGAGTGCGGCGTCGACCTCATCCACCGAGCGGGTGTGCCGCGTCCTGCACAGCAGGATCGTCGCGGGCTTGCCTGCCGCTCGAACGAGGTCGAGCGCGGGCCACACGGGGGAGACATCCAGTGCTGTCGGGGCAACCGGCAGAACAACGAAGTCCGCGACGTCGACCGCGGCGGTGATGATCCCGGCATCACCGGGCGGCGTGTCCAGGACCAGGTGACTATGGGGCGGCAGGCGCCCGGCCAGCTTGGCGGTCGGCAGCGAGTGGACGGGTACGTCGAGGGGCGACCCGGCAGCCTGGGCGACCTCGGCCCATTCAGTAGCTGATGCCTGCGGGTCGGTGTCCACCACGGGGCACCTCAGGGCATGCGCCAGGTAGACGGCAGACGTGGTCTTCGCGGTGCCACCCTTGACTCCCACGATGGCAGTAATCATGCCGATCACACTACTCCGTAAGCACAGAAATGATGAAACACAGTAATACAGAATCAAAGAACGAACGGCCGGCGGAACGAGTCACCGTCTCTGTCCCCGATCGCTCAACCTCACCATCGACTTGGTAACTCCTGCAGATTCTTCCGGGCTACCGAGGGATGCAGCCACCACGGACGAAGAGCAGGATCAACGGAGGCCGAATACGCTGTGTATGTTCATTAGTGCCATCAACTAACACCCTGGGCTGGCCGTAACTGTGACGTTCTGGCGCCGTGTTGGGCTCAGGTTCGGGTGTGGGCCCGCTTCTCGGGGACGTTCGTTCCCCTCGGTCTCGCGCCCTATTCTCGGGCGGGCTTCGCTGACGCGGCCCTTTGACTGCACATGGAAGGCCTGATATGTCCGCCCCCTCCGTCGGCGCGCGGTCCAGCGCGCCCGCGCGGCCGCCACGACTGCCTCGCCGTGCAGCCGGCTACCTGTTTGCGCAAACTGCGGTGGAGCGGCTGATCCTGTTCGTCATCCCCGTGGCGATCTACCTGCAGACCGGCAGCCTGAGCGCCAGTGGTGTCGCCTACATCGCGGAGTGGCTGCCGACGATTCTCGCGCTGCCGGTGGTTGGCGCCGTCGTCGACCGGCACCCTGGTGACGTCGTCCTGCGCGTCGTCAACCTGGTGCGGGCTCTGACGTGCGTCTTCGCTGCTGTGGCCGTCCTAGGCGGCCTCGGGCCGGCGGCGCTCATCAGCGTCGGCGCCGTGCTCGGCGTGGCCAACATCTTTGCCTACATGGTCTTCGAGAAGTACGTCTTCGGCCTCGACCCGCAGGTCGTCACCTCCGCGTACTCCTACTTCCAGAGCTTGCAGTACGTCATGCTCCTGGCGATGCCCCTGCTGGGCTCGGTGGCCCTGACCGGTGGTCGCCTCACCGGGTTGCTGCTCACCTGCGCCGCTGTGTACGCCGTGATGCTTGTGCCGCTGATCGGCCGCGGGATGATGACCGGGTCAGCAGCCGATCCCGCTGACGCCGCGGACGACCCCGGCTGGCGCGAGCTCGTGCAGGGCGCGGCGCACATGGCCCGCAACCCGCACGCCCGGGCCCTGGTGCTGCTGCTATTTGCGGTCAACCTGGCCTACGGGACGCTCTACAGCGCACTCCCGGCGCTGACCGGGGCGACGACGAGCTCGACGGCCCTCCTTCCTCTCGGCTACGGGTCGGCGGCGGTGATTTCCCTCGTGTACTTCTTCACCGTGCCGCGGCGCAACGCACCGCGGCTGGTGGCGCGAATCGGTCTCGTTGCCGCGTTCTCGACGGTGGCACTTCCGATGCTGCTCTGGCTAAGCGGGTCTTCTCGGCTGGCCGTCCTGGTCTTCGCCCTCTCAGTGGGGCCCATGGTGGCCTTCTCGGTGTGGATCCGGGTGCTGCGGAACCGGTTGCTCGACAGCCGCAGCTTCGCGCTCCAAGCCTCGGTGATGATGATGGGCTCGACGGCGGCCTACCCCGTCGCTGGTGCCTACCTGGCGGTCGTCGGCGACCGGCTCAGCCCGCACACCGCCGTGTCGGTCCTCGGACTGGTGTGCCTCGCCGGTGTCACCGGGGCAGCGCTCTCCCTGCGCTCCCACCTTCGCGAGCCCGTAGGAGCCCAGCATGCGTGAGGACCTTGTCTACCTCGACCGGCTGGCAACGCTCGTCGGCCGGCTCGGGCTCGATACCGACACCACACCCACCATGGCGGTTGCCTACGCGCCTTCCGCCGCGGCACGAATGCGTGACGGCGTCCGACGACTGGCCTCGTGGACCAGGGCCGCCAAGCTCGACCAGGCGCTGGCATGGGTGCTCGACCAGCCGACCCACGGCATCGGCATCCCCCTGTCGTGCCGCAGCGTCGCCCAGCTGCAGGATCCGGCCCAGACTGCCCAACAGCTGCGTGAAAGCACCCCGCTGGCCCTGGACGAGGTGATGTCCGCGCACCTTCTGGACGCGCCGTCGGGCGGCGTGGTGGTCGTCAAGCTGAGCCACCTCGTCGCGGACGCCTCGGACGCCGACCGGGTCTTCGCCGAGGTCTGCGCACTGCTCGACGGCACGGCAGCAGAGCCGACGGTGTACGCCCTCGACCGCCGTCGCAGCGTCGATCTCTACGCTCGGCCGTCGGCCGCCGCAGCCGTCGTCGAGGAGCTCGGCGAGCTGCCCGTCGCCCGCCGGTGTGGCGCGCGAGGACGGGGGGAGGTTCGCACCCTGGACGTCCGGGTACCCGAGCGGCACAGCTTCAGCTCACTGCTCTCCGTTGCCTGCCGGGCCTTGGCGCCGGTGGTCGGCGACGACCAGATCTGGAGCTACCCACTCACCCCGCCTGAGGACCGGGACCACCCTGGTTACTTTGCGCAGGTCAAGCAGGTCAAGGTGTCCGCGGGCGCCACCGAGCCCCTCATCGCCACACGCCGGGCACGAGCCCGGATCGAAGCCCTCGGCCGCTTCTCCGAGGGTGACGCCCCGGCCCTGGCCGGTCGGCTCTCACGCGCCCGGACCCCTCGCCTGGTTCTCAGCGCGACCTCCTTTTACCGCACCAACACCACTGTCCTCCGTCCACTGCGGACGGTGAGCCACCGCAGTCTCGACGACGTGCGCCTGCTCTGGGACCGGTCGCACAGTCCCGACGGCGCACTTCGCCTGCAGTACAAGACCCGCTTCCTAGACGCCCCTGAGGCGCAGGACCTTGCTCGACGATTGGAGAGCTTCGCCTCGTGAACGCACAGCAGCTGCTCGATGACGTCCTGGGCCGCGAGCCCGACCGCACCGCAATCCAGTCGGCGGACGGCACGAGCCTGACCTACGGCGAGCTCGACGCGCTCACCGCCGACCTCGCCGGTGAGCTGACCACGCGCACCCCGATGAGCGGACGGGTCTATGTGCTGGGCCACCACACGGTCGAGGCGCTCACGGTGGCGCTCGCCGCACTTCGGTCGGGGCTGATCTACACACCGATGAACCCTGAGCTGCCGCGCGAGCGCCTGCTCCGGCTTGTCGAGCAACTTGGCGGTGGTCTCGTGGTCGCCGCCGACGCCCGCTGGGAGCGTCCCAACCAGCTCGCCCTGCACACCGACTGGATGCAGGCCGCCACCCTGCGCGCCGGTGTCGACGTGGCCCTCGTGCCCCCACCCCAGCCGCCCGGCGCGGATGCCCGCCTGCACTCAACGGTCCACGAGACCGCCTACTCCATCCTGACCTCGGGCACGACCGGCGAGCCCAAGGTCGTCAACGTGGGTCACGAGGGCCTGCTCAACCTGTGCCGAGGCCAGGCTGAGACCTTCGGGCTCAAGCCCGGCTCGCGGGTGCTGCAGTTCGCCTCGCTGTCCTTCGACGCCTCGATCGCCGAGATCCTCGTGACGCTGCACGCAGGCGCCACCTTGTGCCTGCCCGCAGCCCGGACCGGGTCGTGGCTCTCGTCGGTGAGCGACTTCCTGCGCCACGAACACGTCGATCTGGCGACCATCCCGCCGTCTGTCTACCGACGCCTCGGCAGTGCCGCCCAGGCCAACATCGCCGTGGTGGCGTTCGTGGGCGAGGCGTTGCCGCTCGCCGACTACGAGCGAGCCTGCGCGGTGAGCCGGGTCTTCAACGCCTACGGCCCCACCGAAACCACCGTATGCGCGACCGCCGGAGAGCTCACGGAGTACTCCGCCACGATCGGGCGTGCCCTGCCAGGCTTCACCGTCCACGTGCTGCCCACCGCCGAGCCGACGACGCCCGCCGACGAGGGAACCGGTGAGCTGGTCGTGGTCGGCGCAGGAGTCGCTCTCGGCTACGAGGGCAACCCAGGCAGCGACCGCTTCGGCACGCGTAACGGCCAGCGCAGCTACCGCACCGGCGACCTGGTCCGGCTGGCCGCCGACGGTGGGGTCACCTACCTCGGCCGCATCGACGACCAGTTCAAGCGCCTGGGCCACCGCGTCTCGGTGCACGAGTTGGAGAGTCGGTGGAGCGCATCGGCTGAGTTCAGCGCGGCCTGCGTGCTCCTCGACGACCAGGTGCTGCTCGTCCACGACGCCGCAGACCAGCCCGACCTGCTCCGTGGACTCCGGGCCGACCTCGCGCCCTGGGAGGCTCCCGACAAGGTCGTGCAGGTCGACACCCTGCCTATGCAGGTCAGCGGCAAGCTCGACCGCGAGGCCCTGGCGGCGCTGGTCGCCCACGCCACGACCACAGCTGACCAGCCGGATACGAGCGAGCCGGCAAACTCGCCCACTGCCGGGCTCATCACCACCCCAGCCGGCACCACCGACGACGTCGCAACGATCGTGTCCGCGCTGGCAGAGAAGGTGCTGGAGTTCCAACCCGACGCCACCACCTCGATCTTCGACCAGGGAGCAAGCTCGCTGCAGTTCATCGCCCTGCAGGTCGAGCTCGAGGAGCGGTACGGCGAACAGGTCGTCGAGCGCGTCCTGGAGGCGATGGACTTCGACTTCGTCGTCGTCGACGCCGTGCGGCTGCTGCAGTCGGAGCTTCCGGACACCACGGCCGAAACCACCGCTCCCACCGGAACCGACCTGACCGAACGGTCCTCCGAGGCCCGAAGCTTCGCCTGGGCCGCCGAGATCCTCGCGGACTTCGAGCAGACCCTGCCCACCGTCGCCGCGCACGCCGAGCCCAGCGACCGAGTCGTCCTGACCGGGGCGGGAGGCTTCGTCGGCGGCCACCTCCTGCGGCGCTTGGCCGACACGGATCGACCCCTCACTGTGCTGACCACCCGCTCGACCAGCGCGCTCCGAGCCGAGCACGCGCAGCGCTTCGACCAGGGCCTGGCGCGGGTCGAGATGCACGACCACCACCGGGAGAACCATGACGCACCGGTCGAGCTGAGTGGCGTCACCCTGGTGCTGGTGGGCTACACGGTCAACCACGCTCTTCCCCTGACCTCGCAGCACACCCGCAACATCGCGCCTCTGCTGGAGCTGGTCGCCGGTGCGGCGAGGAGCGGGGCCCGTCGGGTCGTGTTCCTCTCCGCCACCTCCTGCGGCGCAGACTTCACACCCTGGTCCGAGTCGTCCTGGCGGGCCTGCACCGACCCGTACTCCCAGTCCAAGCTGATCTGCGAGGAGGCCCTGCGCCGCGCACAGGCGCGGGGCCTGGACGTCATCATCCTGCGGGCGCCGCTGATCTTCGGCCACGAGCACGGCGACGCCGCCAACCTGACGCAGAACCGGTTCGCCGCCCTGCTGGCTGCCTCGCGCCAGGTCGGCGCGCTGCCTCCGATGACCGGGGCCTTCACCGTCTCCACCGTCGACAGCATCGTCGACGCCCTCATGTCCGCCACCGATACCGATCACGGCACCGAGGCGCTCCTCGGCGACGGTGAGGTGTCGGGACCGTCGCTACGCGCGGCCCTGAATCCCAGGCTGGGCGAGCTAGACGTCGCCGAGTGGGCGGAGAAGGTGGCCGCCTCCGACGCCATGACCCCACCGATGCTGGCGCTCGTACGCAACTCCCTGCCGCTGCTTGGTGACCAGCCAGAGGTGCTCCACGACGCCAGCAACCTCCTCCGATCGGCGCTCGAGGTCTGGGAGGCTGCGCTGTGACCCAGGCACGCGTGGACTGCTGGGAGCGTGGAGTCACGATCACCGAGGATGACATCGCCGCGGAGCAGCTGCTGCGGACCGACCTCGAAGACGACAGGGAGGGCGGGCTCCTCGAGCGCACCGAGCCCTGGACCGCGCATCCCGAGCGGATCTTCCAGGTTCAGGTCGGCGGACGCTGGTGGCTGGGGCTGAAGACGGTCTCGGACTACGTAGTGCACGACGGAATCCCCGGGGTGTTCTGCAGCCGGATCCGCTGGGCCAACCTGGTCGGGCCCCTCCGGGGCACCCGGGTCGCGGAGACCGGCGTGCGGGTTCGGGCCACCTGGGCCAGCCCCTCCGAACGGCGTGCGGCCTTTGCGGGCCTGGACGCTGCCGCCGAGGTCATGCACCCCTTCCCCCATCTCGACGAGGCCGGACAGGAAACCGGCACCCCGGCCGACGGCTGGTTCGTCACCGAGGAACGCGCCGACTTCCTGGGCACCGGCGAGCTCCACCTTCGGGTCTACACGCAGCAGCGGCTGCGCGACCAGTGGCCGACGGGCAGGCCCGTCGTTGCCTTCGACCCCGCCTGCTCGGGCAGTTCCTGGCCGAGTTCGCCGCCAGCTCTCCGGCAGCAGTGCACACGGTCGGGCAGGACCTCAGCGCTGAGATGGTCTCCTACGCCCGACCCAAGCTCGACCGGGTCGCCTGCGGTGACGCACTGAACCCCCAGGTCGAAACGGGCAGCGTCGACGTGCTCTTCGCCCGCTTCCTCAACAGCGAGGTCGTGACAACCTCGCAGGCCGGGGCCCTGCTCAACGCCCTCGTCCCGACCCTGCGCCCAGGCGGACTGCTGGTGGCCTTCGGGCACACCCCCGTGCTGCTCGACCGCGACGACCTCGAAAGCCGAGGCCTGCGGGTGCAGCAGTGCCTGGGCCGATTCAAGGACGACGTCTTCCAGTACTACATCGCCATCAAGGAGGCGTGATGACCACCTACTCGCTGCGACCCGACGTCGCCGTCGAACCCGCCATCGACGGCTGGTACGCCTGGTCCTACCTTCTCGCTCCGCACTGCGCGGCAATGCTGCGCCGCAACCACTACCGGCCGATGCTCGAGGGCTACCTCGCCGAGCCCGAGAAGCACGCCGCGGCACTGCGCGACCCCCGAATGCAGGGGGGATCCTTCGTCTACGGCGAGGGCGACCGCTACGACGTGATCGCGAGCTGGTGGGCAAAGGCCGGCCAGGAGAACCCGCTGGACCGGTTGGCCGAGGCCATTGTGGAGCTGGAGACCGAGGTGCTCCCTCGGCAGAACGGTCGCGGCTTGGCCGAGACCTACCAGGAGCTGCCGCACGCGCTGCGCGGGCTCGTCGAGCTCTACTACGAGCGCGACAACGTGACCGCGGACTACCGCTTCCTCGAGGCCCTCGTCCACGGCAGCGACTACGCCCACGCCGTGCCGCAGCACGTGCGGTTCTCTTTCATCCGCCGCGACGACCGCGACTTCGCCCTGACCACCCCGCTGCTGGCCTTCGACCACGACCAGCTCGTGGTCGACGTCGACCTGGGCTCCCCCGCCCTCGACCGGATGTTCGCCGGCCACCTGGCGGCGGACGCCCTCGACGCGCTGGCGCAGGAACTCGGCATCCACGACGAGGACCGGGCGCTGTTCGACTCCTACTTCGCGGCCGACCCCCTCGAGGGGCGGCCCGTGCACCCGGCGGCGTCCGGCACCCGCGTGCAGTACGCCGGCCACGCCTGCGTGGTCGTCGAGCACGACAGCGCCTGTGTGCTGGTCGATCCGGTGATGAGCTACTCCGGCTACGAGCACACCGCTGGCGAGCGGGTCACCTTCGACTCCCTGCCCGACCAGATCGACTGCGTGGCGATCTCCCACAACCATCAGGACCACATGCTGCTCGAGACGCTGCTGCGGATCCGGCATAAGGTCCGCGAAGTCGTCGTGGCCGAGTCCACCAACGGGTCGCTGGTCGACCCCAACCTGCCGCTGATCCTCAAGCGGCTCGGCTTCACCGTCACAGGCCTGCGCGAGATGGAGAGCACCGACGTGGGGTCGATGACGCTGACCTCCCTGCCGTTCATCGGTGAGCACGGTGACCTGCGCATCCACACCAAGAGCTGCTTCCATCTTGACGTCGGCGGGCGTGGCATGGCCTTCGCCGCCGACGCCACCAACATCAACCCCGGCATGTACGAGCGGGTCACGGCGATGCTCGGCACGATCGACACGCTGTTCATCGGCATGGAGTGCGTGGGTGCGCCGGTGAGCTGGATGTATGGCGCGTTCTTCACCCACCGGCTCCAGCGCAAGCTCGACCAGAGCCGCCGGCTCAAGGGTTCCAACTACGAGCAAGCTCTGGACATCGTCCGGGCCATGGGTCCCTCCGAGGTCTTCGTCTACGCCCTGGGGCAGGAGCCGTGGCTGGGGGCGGTGATGTGCATCGAGTACGACGAGTCGCACCCCGCCATGACCGAGAGCAGCAAGCTGATCGAGCAGCTGACCTCGGAGGGGCTGCGCAGCAAGCGTCTCTACCTCTACGAAGAGATCCGGGCGGAGCTGTGAGCCCGGTGTCCGCCCAGTCGCCCCACGTCCTGCACGTCGGCCTGTACTCCGAGCTCTTCGACCACGTCGACGTCTCGCAGACCCGGGTGACCGCGCTGCTGCACGAACGGGCGGCCCAGGGACTCCCGGCTGCGGCACGAGACCGGGTCGAGGAGGTGGCCGCTGTCGATGTACCTCACCGGTTGAACAACAACGACTACGACGACCACTACCCGCTGTTCGAGACTGCGGCACTCGCGCTGGCCGAGCGGTGGGGTGCACCCCGGGCGGTGGTGGGTCTCTATGAGCACACCGTCGTGCCGGCGGCCCGCCTGCGGGCCCGCTTAGGGCTCCCCGGTCTGAGCCTGTCCACCGCCCTGAGCTGCCGAGACAAGGTGCAGATGAAGCACCGGGTGGCCGCGCACGGGGTGCTCGTACCCCGGTTCCTGGACCTGGCGGACGCTGATGCGGACGAGGTGGGCGCGTGGCTCGGCACGCACGCCGCGCCGTGGGTGCTCAAGCCGAAGAGCGAGGGCGGGGCCATCGGCGTGCAGATCTTGCAGTCCACGCCGGAGTGTCTGGCCGCCGTGGACACACTGGGTCCCGAGCCCGGACGCTGGGAGCTGGAGGAGTTCATCGAAGGTGACATCCACCATCTCGACGCGGTCGTGCGCGAGGGCCGAATCCTCTTCAGCGTGCTGTCCCGGTACGTCGGGACCTGCCATGACTGCGCGGCCCACCGCCAGCCGCTGGGCTCGGTCACCGTCGACGCGGTGGAGCTGCGCGCCAGCGCAGACGCCACGGCCGACTCCGTGCTCGAAGCACTCGGCATCGAGGACGCCGTCATCCACCTCGAGCTGTTTCGCCGTGGTGAGGAGTGGGTGTTCCTGGAGGTCGCCTGCCGCCACGGTGGCGTCTCGGTGGTCGACCACATCCGCGACGTGTTCGATGTGGACCTCATCGAGGAGTCCTACCTGGCCAACGTGATGGCACCCAGCCGGCTCTCCGAGGTGGCTGACCGCACCCCTGTCCGCCGCTACGGCGGCGGCAGCAGCGGCTGGCTGATCGTGCCGATGCAGGTCCACGGCGAGCACACCGTCGAGGCCGTCAGCGGACCGCACGGTGCACCCGGAGTCTTCGGATCCTCGGTGCCCCAGGTCGGCGACGTCGTCGACGACGCCTTCCGCCCCTTCCCCACCCTCGGTACCTTCTTGCTCAGCGGCGCCGACGAGGCAGCCGTCCTGACCGACATAGAGACCGTCGTGACCACGTTCGAGGTCGCGCTCACACCGACCACCACCCACCAGGCGGCCGAGCCGGACCGCCCCGTCCAGGTGCCGGTGGCTACCGCCAGCACGGAGGAGACACTGTGAAGATCACCCGTCAGGGCACCTACCTCGGCGCCACCATCGAGGGCTTCCAGCTCGACCCGTCCGACCCCGAGCTGGGCACTACGCTCAAGGAGCTCCTCGCGGCGTACAAGGTGGTGATGTTTAAGAGGCAGTTCCTGTCCCCGCAGGCTCACCGCGACGTGGCCGCCTGCATCGCCACCCCCGAGATCCACCCCTTCGGGTCCGAGGACGACCCGGTGGTGCAGGGCATCACCCCCTTCCAGCCGTACCCCGACCTCCCCGAGGTCTCGGGCATCTACCACACCGCTGAGCACACCGGGAACCTCAACGCCTGGCACAGCGACCTGAACTGGCGGGCCGAGCCCACCTACGTCTCGCTGCTCACCGCACGCAAGGTTCCGCCGGTCGGCGGTGACACCGCCTTCGCCGACATGTCCGCAGCGTTCACCACCATGGACCCCGCGCTGCGTCAGGAGCTGTCCGGGCTCAAGGTGGAGCACGACTGGATGCGGATCTACCAGAAGTCGTTCGCGGCCAACCCCGAGCTGCTCAAGGAGCTGCGGGAGAGGTACCCCGCCCAGCTGCACCCCCTGGTGCTCACCCACCCGGTCACCAAGGCTCCGGTCCTGTTTTCCAACAAGGTCTCCGGTTGCGCCATCCACGGCACCTCGACCGAGCGCCACCGCGAGCTGCTGGACCTCGTGCATCGCCGAGCCTGGATCCCGGAGTTTCAGTGCCGGTTCACCTGGGAGGTCGGCGACCTCGCGATGTGGGACAACCTGGCGGTGCAGCACTACGCCGTCTCCGACTACTCGCCCCACGAGCGTCGCATGGAGCGGGTCACGGTGACCAGCCACGGCCTGTGGGAGGCGTGATCGCCACCGTCGCGGAGCAGACGCAGCGGCAGCAGGTGATCGTCGTGGGTTGGCGCCCGGAGGACGGTGACGCCCTACCATGGGACGGGGCCGACGTGAACGCGGTGCTCAGTCGGCGCAGCTACGCCCGGCTCCCAGATGCCGACCGGCGACGGTTGAGGGCGGCGCTGCCGCTGGACCTCCCCGGCCGCAACATGGATGAGTACGACCAGCACGTCCCGTCCATGGCGGTGTGGGCCCGCTCGGAGGTCGGACCGGCCCCTCGCGTGATCAGCCTCTACGAGCACACGCTCGTCGCGGCGGCCCGCCTGCGCGAACTCCTGGGCGTGCCGGGCATGTCCAGCGCGGTCGCGCTGCAGTGCCGGGACAAGGTCTCGATGAGCGCGGCAGTCGCCGCAGCGGGCCTCCCGACGGTCGGCACGCTTCCCGTCGACAGCGACCTTATTGTCGCGGAGGTGGCCCAGTGGCTGCGTTCGCAGCAGGCCACACGGGTCATCCTCAAGCCTCGTGCCGGCGCGGCCAGCGGCGGCGTCCGCGAGTTCGCCTCCGTGGAGGAGTTCGAGAGCCGTCTCGGTGCGACCGGCCTGCCCGACAACCACGAGGTGCAACCCTTCGTGGACGACCCTGTGTGCCACCTCGACGCGGTGGTCCGGGGCTCGGAAGTTCTCTTCCTCAGCGCCGGCCGATACCTGGGCACCACCCTGCGCTACCAGCGGGACCGCGAGCCGATGGGCTCGGTCAGTCTCGACGCCGCCCACCTGCAGGAAGCGCTCGCCTTCGCCTCCGGTGTCGTCCGGGCTCTGGGGGTCACCGACAGCGTGGTGCACATCGAGGCGTTCCTCGGCGCAGACGGCTTCCGGTTCCTCGAGATGGGCGCCCGATTCGGAGGCATCAACATCACCCCACACGTGCGCCGGGTCTGGGGTGTCGACCTGCGCAAGGAGTCAGTCGCCGCCCAGCGGCTTACCCCCAGCGAGGTACAGGGTCCGGTCCTGGCGGGCCGGCGCGCGGGACCGGGCGGACGTGCCCCCGGGGGTGCCTCCGGCTGGCTCATCGTGCCCCGGGCCCGCCCGGAGGCATGCACGGTGTCCGGAGTGCGCTTGCCGCGGTCCGTGCCTGGCGTCGTGGAGGCCTCGCACGTGCAGCCGGGTGACCGCATGACCGCTCAGGGCCCGGAGCTCGACGCCGTGATCCGCCTGGTCCTCGACCTACCCCACGGTGACGAGTCCGAGCTGGAGGCCTTGGCCCGCTCCCTGACCGACACCGTCGAGGTCGACCTGTCCGTTGACGAACAGCCCGAGGTAGAGAGGACAGCGCAGTGCCCGTGACCGAGTTCGTCTTCATGCGCCATGCCGAGGCCACCAGCAACCTGCTTGAGCAAGTGACCTCGGCCGCGCCTGGCTGCGGGCTGAGCGAACGCGGGGTGGACCAGGCCTGCGACGCCGCCGGCAACGTGGCGCTTCGGCCCGGCGACCTGGTGGCGGTCAGCCCGCTACGGCGGGCACAGGAGACCGCCGACCTCGTCGTGGCGGGCACCGGACACACACCCGTCGTGGACGTGCGGCTGCGCGAGTTCGCGGTCGGCACCCTCGAGGGCCGCACCGACAGACAGGCCCGCGACCAGCTCTGGTCCGCGTGGCCCCGCTGGCTCGACCAAGGCGACCTCGACTACCGCCCGGCCGAGGGCTCCGAGAGCGGTCGCGAGGCGGTCGACCGCTTCGCCGACTTCGTCCAGGACTGGTCTGGTCATGGTGCCGAACGGGTGCTGGTCGTCAGCCACGGCACACTGCTCCAGCTCGCGCTGACGGTGCTGTGCACCAACATCGCGACGCTCGACTCCACGGACCGGTGGATCAGCAACACTCGGATGGTGCGCTCGACCTACGACGGTACGACGCTGATCAGCGACCTCTGGGACGCCGTCAGCCCCAGCCCTGTGACGGTGCCCGATGTTTGAGCCGCTGATCTCGCCAAGGGTCATCGTCTTCAACGGAGGCTCCAGCTCGGGCAAGTCCACCCTGACCCGGGCCCTCCAGGCCGTGCTGCCCGGAACCTGGTTGCGGCTGGGCGTCGACACGCTCGTCGAGGCGTGCCCGCCGTCGCTGCTGTCCGGAGAGGGCCTGGACCTTGCCGAGGATGGCAGCGTCGGGGTGGGCGAGGCGTTCACCGCGGTCGAGCGGTTCTGGATGGCCGGGGTGGCGCAAATGGCCGAACTCGGCGCCCTGGTGCTGGTGGAGGACAACTTCGTCAGCGGACCGGTGGCGCAGCAGCGCTGGCGGCAGGCACTCGAGGGCGTCCCGACCGGCTGGGTCGGTGTTCGGTGCGGTGCCACCACGGCTGCCCGTCGGGAGCGTGAACGGGGCGATCGGGTCGCGGGGATGGCCGAGCAGCAGGCCGAGGCGGTACACGTGGGGATCGACTACGACGTCGAGGTCGACACCTCCCGGACTGCTGCGGCCGAGCTCGCCGACCAGGTCCGTGACCGTTGGTTCGACTCGAACTCCCCCAGGCAACCGGAGTGAGGTGAGCTCGGGCGCGTCCAGGCTGGCGATGTACGAGCTACGGACGCCGTTGCGCCGGCCGGTCATGGCGGGCCGGCGCAGCGGCGGTTCCATTGTTCCCACGGGCCGTCACGCACTAGACCTACCAGGACGATCCCCTACCGCCGTGGTCTTTCAGGCGCGTCACCGTGCCAGATAGAAGAGCAGGACACGCCGACTTCCTGGAGGATGCTGTACAGGATCAGAGCGCCAAGCGCAGCGACGGCCAGCGCAGCCACCTCGTGCACCTCGGCCGCGACCACTCGGGCGCCGCGCTGCGTGGCGCGCCGATCTCGACGTTCGGCACGATGCCGGCGCCGTTGCGCCGGTCGCTGATCTGGGACTCTTCTGGGGCCAGTCTGACACCTGGAGTCAGTTCGCTCTGGGGTGGTCGTTGGTGGCCGAGGTTCGGGCGGCGGACAACCGCGGGGCCCACCGTTTCATGATCCACGGCGGACAACGTCTGGACTGCCGTCGCGGCCTCAACCATCAGAAGAGCCGTGCCACGACTCCCGTTCGCCCCCGACGTGAGCAAACAGCTCTCTATCCAGTTACCGAAGTCGTCCACGGTGCGGGAACGCCTGCCCGCCGTTGTGCTGCTTCTTGGCATCAGTCAGCCATGCCTCGATCGCCTCATCAAGCAGCTCCCCTAGCTGCACCCGAGGCCGGCCATGCTCTGAGAGGAACCACACGGCATCTCTCACCTCGTCGGCTAGATCTCGGCGCAACTTCACGTGGTCACGTAGAGCGGGTTTGGTCCATTGTTCGGCTCCCGGGGTGCCCCGGGAACCCGAGACGTCTCGGGTTACTGCGGCACCTGAGGTGTCTTGGAAACCCCGGTTACCTTGGTCACCTGGGGTACCTCGGGTGCCTGGGTCGGTGAGCGTGTCGAGCGCACGGTCCATGGGGCGAGTGATCCCGGTATCCTTGCCGGGCAAAGCCTTACGCGGAGGCACCGGCCACCTCCCGGCTGAGTAGCTCGTCCAAGACGGCGCGGTAGTCCCGGTCGCCTTTACCGTCCGGGTCGAAGATCGCCATGGGCTGGCGCCATGCAGGTGCTTCCCTAAAGCGGTTGTCGTCGCGGATCACCGCGTCGAGGACGTCGCCTGTGGGGAAGTCCTTACGCAACTCCTCCCCGATCTCCCGGCCAAGAACGCTCGTGTGCTTGCCGTAGATACGCACCTGGGTCAATAGGACACCGGCCATCCGGAGCTCGGGGTTCAGACGGCTTCGAACCTTTTCGATGGTGGCACGCACTTTGGGCACCTCATCAAGCTCGAGCGCACCGGCAGGCACGGGAACGAGAACATCAGTGGCAGCGGCGAGAGCCACAATTGTGAGCGGCCCAAGGTCGCCGGGGGCATCGAGGAACACCCAGCTTCGGGGAGTTGTCTTGCTGAGTGACTCGCGTAGCAGGAACTGATGGCCGGGTTCCGTTGTCATGCGCTCGGTCTGAGCGAGGGTGATCGACGCTGGGACGAGTTCGAGGTTCGTGATCGCGGTAGACACCACAAGGGGATCAAGCGACTGGCCGTCGGCAAGCACCGTCATGAGCCCATCGTTGTCGGGGGAGTGGTTGAGCCACTGCGTGGCCGACCCCTGCTTGTCGAGATCAACCAACAGAACCCGGTGCCCAGCCAAAGCGGCGGCGGTAGCGAGGTTGACGGCCGTAGTCGTCTTACCCGTACCGCCCTTTGAGTTGACGATGGCAGTTATCCGCACGTGAAAGCACCCCTTTCAAGCGCGCCAGGAAAGAAAACACGGCACGCGGTGTGTCGTGAAAATATTAGCGAGACACCTGGGGTACCTGGGGAACCCCAGGTGTCTCGCGTGTCGCCGCGCTGGACGATTGTTACCGCCACCTCTACCCACTCCCCTGAACTTTGACTTTGACGCTCATGGCCGGCCGCCGCGGTGTTCGTTGAGGATCGCCCGGACCTGGGCGCGGCCCGGGCCGGCCAGGGCTGCTCGCCCGGCTTGGTGGGCTGCTGCGTCTGCGGTGAGTTGGGCGGGTACGGCGGCGATCCGCTCGGCGGCGGCGTGGGCTTCGGCGGCGGCGTGGGCGTCGCGCCACACGGTGGGTCGTTCGCCGATGTCGGCGCGGTGCAGCAGGGCGAGGAGGTATTTCACCGGGTTGTGCGGTGTGTCATAGACCCGGAACCCCGTGGTGGCCACGTCGTTGAGGTGTTGGATGACGTCGCGGTCGGTCCATCCGGCCTGCGCCCACCGTGTGAGCCCTGCTGCGTAGGCGTGCGGGGAGTACCGCCTGATCCACCCGGGGCACTCCGGATGCGCCCGCAGCGCCTTGCTCAGCGCCAATCCGACCCCGCCAGGGTCGCACGGACCCTCCCGAACCCGTCTCCTGGTCGATGTGTGGCGCGGAGCGCCGTCCGCTGATCCCGCAGGGTGTTCTGTGCTGGTAGAAACCACCCTCTTTCCGAGAGAGGAGCTAGGAACAAGACCACTACGTGGAGGGGTGCCATCTGGTGGTTGACCTGCACCGATGCGCACAGGGTTATCCACAGGGTGGGTGCCGGTGTGGTGCAGGGCATAGACAGCCGTCCAGCCGCGTCCTTTGTCGCCGCGCTCGGCGGAGTCCAACCGCTCCAGCAAGGTGCGTTGGCGGCCTTCCTGGACTTCGGTGGCGAGTCCGACCAGGCGGAGGAAGGTTCTGGCTCGGCTGATGGTGCGTTCCCCGAGTCCGGTGGTCGCGGTCATGCCGCGCTGAGCACCGGTCTGGCCGAGCAGGGGCCAACTGTTGCGGCCGGTGGTGAAGTCAGCCGCAGCCGCGTGTGCGGCGGCCACCGCCAGGACGGTAGGAAGTGAGATACCGCCACCTGTCGTGGCGACGAGCTGGTGGCGCACCAGCATGTAGTGGCGTCGGTAGACCCGTTCGACGTGGGCCAGCCAGCGCTCGGCGGACCACCAACACGGCACCCGTGCATACAGACCCGTCGGCACCGGAAGTCGCAACAACGGCCGCGCAAGCGGCGGCCCGCAGCCGTCACGGCGACTTGGCGGACGCGACCCGGCGCCAGCACCACGGTGTAGGGGCTGTTGCCGCCGCTCGGCGCCAGGCGGTGGGGGGAGGGTTGGGGTGCGGTGGCGCACCGGGGGGGTCACCGCAGGGTGCGGCGGCGGCCACGCGCAATCAGTGAGGTGAAGTCACGAGGGCACGCCGAAGACACGGCGGGTCCTGCGTGACCACCCCAGTAGGGGGGCGGTGTAATGTCTCCTCCAGAGTTACTCTACGAAGCCCTGCACCCAATGACGCGGCCAAACGACTTTGGGGTGTGGGGCTTCGTGCTGTCCGGGATCCGCCGGCCGGCGGACCCCCTAGTGGTGCGGTCTAGGCGGCGGTCGTCTCCATCCCGGGCAGGGGATCGGTGTGCGGTGTGGGTTCGGCCCACAGCGGGCGACCGTCGGAGTCCAGCTCGTCGCGGTCGATCAACGCGCTGAGGTAGCGCGAGACGCTGAGGCCGGCGCTCTCGGCCCGGTCCATCACATCGCTCCACGTCTCGCTCGACACGTAGGTCTTCAAGATCCGCAGATCAGTGCTGGCGTTGGTCGGCCTGGGGAGCTGGCGCTGCGACATGCCCTTGATCTTGGTGTGAGTAGCGCTAGCGCCATGGCATTCCGGCCATGACGGCGTGTCGCGGCACTCACGCACCACGCGTGATCGGTGGCAAGCCAGCGCGTAGCGGTGGCGCGGCAGCACGGCGGTGAACCGGCGCCCCACTTGGAGAGCTTGGTCAGCGGCCGCGGCCGCGGTCTTGGGTGCGGTTCGCCGCCGGTGGGGTGTAGCGGCTGGGTGTCGGTGGGGTGCGGGGTGTGGTGCGCGTGGCTGGTGGGGGAGTGCGGTGGTGTTGGTAGGCCCCGATCGCCTCCAGGTTCTGCTGGAGGCGTTGCTGGCGGTGCTCACGGATGTCGGGGTGAGCGAGGTGGGCCAGCAGCTGCGCCCCGACGGGGTCGGGTTCCCCTTCGGGATACACCAGCGGTGCGGGCAGTTCACTGAGGTAGGTGCGGTAGGCCCGCTGCTGGGGGCTGTCGCGTTGGAACATCATGGCCAGCCGCACCGCCTTCGCCCCGTACGCCCCGTGGTCCGGGTTGTTCTGCTGGATCTTCTCCCACACCGCCCACTGCCCGGTGGCGGTGGTGGCCACCTGCGCCCACTGGGCCCGGTCGGCCAGCAGCTCCCCGTAGTGGGTGGTCAGGACCTGATCGTAGATCGCGGTGTAGCTGCGTTGGCGTCCGTCCGGGCCGGTGACCGGGACTCCCAGCCGCTCGCTGTGGGTGGCGGCGAGCCGGTCGAAACGGTGCTGGGCCCGGCCCCGCCCCAACCGCCCCGCGGAATACACCTGCTGTTGGGCGGTGCCCAGTTCCCCGGCGGCTGCCCGCACCTGCTGCTCCACGGTGGCCCGGGCCGCGGCCAGCTGGGGGTCCAGGGTGCCCAGCTGGGTGCGGGCCTCGGTGAGGGTGGCGGCGACCTGCTCCACCGGTGGGTTACCGGTGTCGGCCCAGTGCTCGGTGATCCGTCCCGCCCTGGCCTGCTGCGACCGTTGTTCGAGTTCGGCGGTGTGGCGGCGGGTGAACTCCTGCTCACCCAGCACCGGGGGCAACGGCTCCAACACCTGGGACAACTGCCGCCAGGCGAGTTTCTTGTCCAACTGGGACGCTTTGAACCACACCTGCTCCCCGTTGTGGTCGGCATGGACGGCGGTGGGGGCGGCGAACCGGTACCCCGACACCGTCCCCGTGGTGGTGGCTTGGTTGACGGCGAAGTCGATACCCCGGACGACCAGTTCGGCTTCGAAGACGGCGCGACCTTGGCCGGCGGCGGTGTTCGCCGCCGCCAACACCTGCCCCGCCACCACCACCCGCGGCGCGTGGTGTCCGGCCTCGGCGAACATCCGGTACTCCCCGGGCTGCACCTGAGTGATGGGGGTGCGCTCCGAGGACACTCCCCGCCGCAACGGGGCCTGCGTCAATCCCAGCTCCACCTCGAGTGCGCGGCGGGCGTCTTGGGTGGCCCGGTAGTCGTGCCGCCCCAGCCACACCCGCCCATCGTGGGCGACCCGGGACACGGCGAGGTGAATGTGATCATCAGCGTGCCGCACCGCCACCCAGGGGTGCTCGTCGAAACCCAACCGCTCCGCGAACATTTGCGCGGCATCCGCCCACTCCGCATCCGACAAACGGCGGTCCTCCGGCGCGGTGCGCAACGAGCACTGCCACACCGGGCGGACCACATCATCACGCCCGCGGTAGGCCCGGCGCATGTTCGCCACCCACTGCCCCGGCTTGCTCGGATCCGACACAGACACCGAGCCGGCGATCACCATGCCATGCACCCGGTTGTTGTAGGCGTGCTCGTTGTGCCGCCCCGGCCCATGCAGATACACCCCCAACGCCCCCGCATCCCTACCCCGGGTGATCGAGGCGATCACGACGTACTCATCGCCTCAAGCCGCCCGTCCAGGGCGGCGATCGTCGCCCGCGTCTGATCGATCACCGCCACCATCCGACCCAACCCGGCGGTATCCACGCGGCCCTCGCGGGCCTCGATATGCGCCAACCGGGTCACCTGGTTCAGGTTCGACCCCACCCGCACCAACTGCTGCGCCGACTCCCGCACCACCGAATCATTCAGCACGATCTGCGCTCCCGGCCCTGCCGCCGATGCCTCGTCACCACTGTCGGGCGGGACGTCCGCGCCCTGGCGGCGGGTCAGCTCCGCCGCCACCACCGACCGCACCCACGCACCGAGCTGCCCCCGTTTATCCGCCGCTGCTGCCCGTCGCCACCCCAGATGCTCCAACTCCGTCAACCGCACCGCGACCACCCGGTGCCGCTTCGCCAACACCGCATCGACCTCCACCGCCGCCTCCCCGCGCGGATCCCGGGCCCGGCGCCGAGCCACCCGGGACCGGCGACCACCACCAGCAGTGGGGGAGTCCGGGGGCGCGTCCGCACCCGGGTCCACCGGACCCGGGGCGCCGGCCGACGGGTCGGCG
>JAABUI010000797.1_pt1 | contig 20750 bp, 24 predicted proteins | sample 5559111 | NCBI WGS metagenome assembly JAABUI01 (sample SAMN10711870, study PRJNA513365) | rock metagenome | isolation source: Antarctica rocks | place: Antarctica: Victoria Land, Buttleship Promontory
TCCCGAGCGCTTCGGGCGCCGACCCCTGCCACCACCGATGCCCACCCAGTTCTGGATCAACCAGCCAGCACCCACCGAGACCCAAATAACTGACCATCACTGTCTCACTTGACTTGACAGATAGCGCTCGGACGCACCACGGGAGTCGCCATGACGATCAACGTTCTGGAACGTCATCCGCTACCAACAGTGGCGGAGGCACGGTCGCGATTGTGGGCGCCGGTCGGGGCGGGGGTGGCCATGATGGTCTGGGCTTTCGGGGCGTGGGTGGCCGAGCTCACGCTCGGGCGCAAGGTCCGCTCCTGGCAACACATCCGCTGGCTACCCAGGGTGGCACTACCGGTGGTGCTCGTCTGGTTCGTCGTACGAAACCTTCCCTGGGCACCGTTCCAAGCGCTGTACGTGTAGGGCGGGGGGATGAACGGGCTACTCGCCGCGGGCTTGCTGCTGGCAGTTGTGCTGGTGTTGCTCGCGGGCCTCTACGGTGCGGGGTGGGCGGTGCGGACGGCGCGAAAACCGTTGCTTATCCAGGCCTTCATGTCAGGGACGGTGCCGGCCGAGCAGGCGGTGTCCCGCTTTCACGTGCGCTGGTACACGATCAGCATGGTGTTTCTGGCGTTCGACATGGAGATGGTGTTCATGTATCCGTGGACGCTGGTCGTCGCCTCGGTCGGGATCAAGGCCGTGGTGGAGATGTTCGGCTTCCTGCTCGTGCTCGTCGCCGGCGTGATCTACGCGTGGCGCGAAGGGGCACTGCGATGGACCTGACCGGAGTAGGGGCGCGGCTCCGGCGGTGGGCCACGCCCCGCCCGCTGGTGGTCACGGCGCCCGGCGCGCACCGCTGCCGGTGGTCGGTGGAGCGAGAGCTGCGGCTCCGCGGTTGGGGCCAGGCCGCCAGCCCCGGCGAAGCAGACCTACTCGTGGTCTGCGGCACCCCCGGTCCGCAGCTGGCGGACGCAGTGGAGCAGGTGTGGCAGCAGCTGTCCACCCCGCGCGCCCGCGCGCAGATCCCCCACCCCGATCAGGCGGCAGCCGCTCTGGACGGTGCCCGCACCGAGCTGAGCGATGCTGCGTGGCAACGCCGCGATCTCCTGGCCCCGTCCGTAGACGGCGATCGGCCGGTCGCGTTGTTCCCAGCCATCGCAGTAGGGGCAATGAAAAACACTGCGCCCGTAGCAGCGGTCCAGTCCTGGCAACGGGGGCAGCTCGTCGACGCCGCCGGTGGCGAGCAGCAGCACACGGCAGTGGATCTCCTGCCCGTCGGCGAGCTCGACGTCGAAGCCGGTCTGTGTTCTTCGGGCGGTATGGACAGCGATGTCGCGCAGCTCAACGCTGGGGTAGCTGACGAGCTCGCCACGTCCGCGTTCGCGCAGGAGGTCGGGGTGGGTGCCATCGCGTCCAATGAAGGCGTGGATGGCTTCGCTGCTGGCGTTGCGGTACTCACCGCTGTCGCAGACCAAGGTCTGACGGCGACACCGCCCGAGCAGGATCGCCGCGCTGAGTCCGGCTGGTCCTGCACCGACGATGACGGCGTCGTAGTTGATCACCGGCACACCTGGTGCTGGGCCATCCTCGCTGCCCTCCACCACGCAAGCGCAGATTCAGCGGTGCCGCACTTCACCGTTCGGGTCAGGGACGCTGATCTCTGAGAGTGCATGAGCGAGGAGTCCTGAGGGGGGTCAACGGTTCGCACCGGTGGTCAGGGGCACGCCAGCGGCTTCGGCGGCGGTGAAGGTGTCGTCGAGGACGACCACGGTGCGACCTGCCCGGGCAAGCAAAGTGGCGGCGGTCGTGGCGCGGTAACCACTGGCGCAATGCACCCACACCGCACCAGCGGGTATCTCCTCGATGCGGCCGAGCAGGTCGGGCAGGGGAATGTGGACGGCGCCCCGGACGTGCGCGGTGTCCCACTCGCCGCCGAGTCGAACATCGAGCACCACCTCCGCGGGAGGGAGGCCGCGTACCCGCCGCCCGGTGAGCTCGACGGCGAGGTCGGCGAAGGCCGCGCTGGGCAGGTCGGTGAGCTGTGCGGGGTTCGCGGCCAACTCCTGTGGGGTGCCGACGACGGCGGGGGCGACGCGGTCGATACCGATGCGGGCCAGTTCCCGCCGCGCGTCGGTGACCTGTGCCCGGCTGTTGCCGAGCAGGGTGATCGGGGCGTCGGGTTCGCTCAGCCATCCCAGCCAGGTCGCCATCGGCCCATCCAGGCCCACGCTCACCGTCCCGGCCAGATGCGAGGCGAGGTAGGCCTTGCGGGTACGCAGGTCCACCACCCACTGCCCCTCGCGTAGCCGTCGGGCCAGCTCGCTTGGGTTCGTTGGTTGCGGCGGGCGCAGATCCACCGGTTGCGGCCCGGTCGTGTTCAGCGCGGGGATGCGCGCGTAATAGGTGGGGTAAGCGTCCAGACCGGACAAGGTCTCGCTCACGAAATCCTCGCAGGCCAACCGTAACACCGGGTTGACCTGCTTCTCGTGGCCCAGTGTTGAGGAGTCCCCGCCAGCTGCGCTAGCGGCGCAGAAGCTGCCGAACCCGTGGGTCGGCCACAGCTGCACCCCGTCGGGCAGCGTCTCGGCCAGGGTGTATGCCGAGGCGTGTTGCGCCCGGGCCAGGGTTTCGGCGTGCTCACCGCCGAGGAGGTCGGTGCGCCCGGTGGTGCCAAAGAGCAACGACCCACCGGTGAACACCCCCTGTGGGCCGTCGGGGCCCTCCAGGACGTAGGACAGGTGATGGAAGGTGTGCCCCGGGGTGCCCAGCACCCGCAGCCGCATCGACGGCGACATCTCCATGACGTCCCCGCCGGCCACCCCTGTGTGTTCAAAGCTCAGGTCGTCCGCTGTTGCCACCGCATAGACCGCACCGGTCAGGCGGGCCAGCTCCAGCCCACCGGAGACATAATCGTTGTGCACGTGGGTTTCCACCACATGCGAGATGCGCACTCCCAACCGGCCGGCCAGGGCGATCACCCGGTCCACATCGCGTTGGGGGTCGACCACCACCGCGACCTCGCCGTCGGTAGCCAGATAGCTTCGGTCGCCCAGCGTGGACGTCTCGATCATCTCAACATCGATCACGACTTACTCCTCTTATTGATGATGTCCGCCTGCTGAGCGGGCGAGTCCCCGGGCCGCACTTGTGGATTGCGACCGCCCCCCGTTGGATCGCGCGGGGAAACCGGGGCCACAAACCGTGCTGACCCGGCTTCCGGTACCCCGGTGGTGACCGCCCCCAGTGGTGGCTCCGGCGCCGGTCTGCGTGCACTGGCCGCCGCGGCCCCGTCCGAATGCTGGCTGAGCCCCGCGGCCGGGGCGATGCCACCGAAGGTCAGGAGCCCACTCCGAGTTCGATGGGCGCGCCGATCAGCGAGCCGTACTCGGCCCAGCTGCCGTCGTAGTTTTTCACGTCGCGGTGCCCGAGCAGCTCGTGCAGCACCACCCATGTGTGTGAGCTGCGTTCGCCGATGCGGCAGTAGGCGATCGTCGGCTTGGATCCGTCGAGGCCGGCTTCACCGTAGAGCGCCGTGAGCTCGTCGTCGGATTTGAAGGTGCCGTCCTCGTTGGCTGCCTTGCTCCACGGCACGTTGATCGCCGAGGGAACATGTCCGGGTCGCTGCGCCTGTTCCTGCGGTAGGTGCGCCGGGGCGAGGATTTTGCCGGAGAATTCATCGGGCGACCGGACGTCGATCAGGTTCTTTTTGTTGATCGAGTCCACCACCTCGTCGCGGAACGCGCGGATCGTCAGGTCCGGTGCGTGGGCGGTGTAGCTGGTGGCCGACCGCGCGACCACATCAGTGGTGAGCGGGCGCCTGTCGAGTTCCCACTTTTTGCGACCGCCGTCGAGCAGCTTCACGTTGTCGTGGCCGTACAGCGTGAACGCCCAGTAGGCGTAGGCGGCGAACCAATTGTTGTTGCCACCGTAAAGAACGACGGTGTCTTCTTGCGTGATGCCCTTGGCGGACAACAACGCCTCGAAACCGGTCTTGTCGAGGATGTCACGGCGCACCGGGTCGCCGAGTTCGGTGGTCCAGTCCATCCTGATTGCTCCGGGTAGGTGTCCCTTGTCGTAGGCGGTGGTGTCCTCGTCGACCTCGACGAAAACGACCCCGTCGGTGTTGAGGTTCTGCTCTGCCCAGTCGGCGGTGACCAGGACGTTCGTGCGGCTCATACGGTGACTCCCTGTTCTGTGTGGCGATGGTGGTGGGTGCCTCTGGTCGGGACGAATCGATCCGGGTGCGGCCCGCTGCCCGGAGTCGGCGCGCGCTGCCCGCGGTCATCGGCGTGTCGGCGCGGTGATGCGGGCCCGACCGGTCAGCCGCCCATCTTCGGGTTCCCGCCGTTCATCCCGTTCCCGCCGTTCATACCGTTCGTTCCGGGGTTCATCGGAGCGGTGCCGCCCATGTTCCCGGACATCAGCTTCTGCATGGCGGGGCGCATCTGCTCATGCATCTGAGTGGCCGCGGCGCGCTGGTCAGCCGGTAGCGTCTGCACCATCTGCGCCATCAGCTGGTCCATGTTCGCCGTGTTGTCCGGCGGCTGGGGGCTGCCATCACTGGCACCCGGGCTGGTTTGGGCTGGTGCGGGGGGTGGGGTAGGGGTTGTCGCGAACGCGACACCGGTGCCGGCAGCACCGACACCGAGCGCCAGCGCTGCGGCCGCGATCCCGGCCCGCACCTTGTTTGTGTTCCTCATCGTTGTGCCTCCTCGTCGTCCTTGTCGTGGTCGGCGAACCGATACTGTTGGCCGACACTGTGGACGGTAGGGCGCCGTTATGAAGATCCGATGAAGGCGTGGTGCGGGTCCGAGGCGGTGGCGGGGAGGTGGACCACGAAGCGGCTTCCACGCCCGGGGGGGCTGTCTGCTGTGATGGTTCCGCCGTGGGCGGCGACGAGTTCTGCGGCCACCGCCAGCCCGATGCCGGAGCCGCCCGGTGGGGAGGCGGTGCCCCGGAAGAAGCGGTCGAACATCCGTGGGAGTTCCTCGGCGGGGATGCCGGGCCCGGTGTCGGCTACCCCTAGCTCCACTTTTTCGGTGTCGGTGCTCAGGGTGAGTGTCATCGTGCCGCCGGGCGGGGTGTAGGTGGCGGCGTTGGTGAGCAAATTGGTGACCACCTGGCTGATCCGCACGGGGTCGGCGAGCACAGTGACCTCCTCGAGATGAGTGATGACCGTAAGCTCGCGTTCGTAGATGCGGGCGCCCAGAGCATCGAGGGCGGTGGCGACCAGATCGTGCAGCGCGACCTCACGTCGCTGCAGAGTGAATCCCGCTGCACCGGCCTCGGCCATGGTCTCCAAATCCGCGACGAGGCGGCCCATGCGCACTGCTTCCTCGTGGAGCGAGGCAATGAGCTGCGGATCAGGCTGGGTGATCCCGTCCTGGACAGCTTCGAGCTGGCCCTGCAGGATCGTCAGCGGGGTACGCAGCTCGTGGGCGATGTCAGCGGCGAAGGCTTGGCGCAGCGTGTCCTCGCGGTCCACAGTGTCGGCCATGGCGTTGAACGATCGGGCCAGCTGCCCGATCTCGTCGGGTGAGGACACCTGCGCGCGGCGGTCACGACGTCCGGCGGCCAACGCGTCGGCGGCCGCGGTCAGCTCGCCCAGGGACCCGGTGGCGCGCCGGGCCACCAGCAGACCCACGAGCAGGGCCACCAGCCCGGCGCCCAGCGCGGCGAGGAGCAGCAATCGGTTGACCGCGTCCCGGAAACCCCGGTCCGCGGCGGGCGCCACGGCTTGGGGCACCGCCAGTACTGCCGTCCCGACCTGCCGACCGTCGACCACCACCGGGTCCTGAATGCTGGGCCCGGGAGCGCCGACCCCCATCATCTGCCCATGCATGCCCACCATCGCCGGATTGACGGTGGCATCAGCCAGGGACCAGATGAGTCGCCCATCCGGCCCCAACACCTGCACCGTAGAACCGGACATCAGCAGTCCCGGGGCCAGCCGGTCCAACGACTCGGGCCGCCAGCTCCCATCGGCCCGGTAGTCAGCGGCGAGCAGCGTGACGATCTGCTGCGCCCGGGCCCGCTGCTGGGTGTCGAGGTAACCCTCGAACCGGGAACCGAACGCCAGGTTGACCACGATCGCGGTCAACGCGGCCGCGGACAGCGCCGTCGCGGTGAACGCCAGGGCGAGGCGGCGGCCCACTCGGGCCCGCACCCACCCCACCAAGCTAACCATCGCGGTCCACCCCCAGCTTGTAGCCAACCCCGGGCACGGTCTCCACCACCCGAGCGGCCGCCGGCGAGTCGCGGAGCTTATGCCGCAGGTTCTTCACATGGGCGTCGATCGTGCGTTCATCGGCGTCGCCGTCCCGCTCACCGCGCAGCCTGGGCACCAGCTCGCGACGAGAGAACACCCGACCAGGGCGGGCGGCGAGCGCGGTGAGCAAGTCGAACTCCGAGCGGGTCAACGCGACCGGCTGGTCATCGACGCTCACCTCCCGCCGCTGGGTGTCGATCCGCAAGACGCCCCCACCGAACACGTCCACCCCCCCGGTACTGCCCTCACCGGTGCTGCGGCGCAGCACCGCGGCCACCCGCGCGACCAGCTCACCCGGGCTGAACGGTTTGCTCACGTAGTCATCGGCGCCCAGCCGCAACCCGGCGATCCGCTCGGCTTCACCCGCCCGGGCAGTGAGAATGATGATCGGGATGTCCACCGACCGCCGCAGCTGCCGTGCCACATCCAACCCATCCCGGTCAGGCAACCCCAGATCCAGGATGATCAAGTCGGCGGTCGGGGCCAGCTCCAACGCCGCGGCGCCACTCGCCGCCTCCACCACTGAGTAGCCCTCACGCTCCAGGTATCCCCGCACGAGCCGACGGATCTTCACCTCGTCCTCCACCACCACGATCACCGGAGCCACCACCGCTATCGCCTCCTTGTCCGCTTGTCTCTCGTGTGCGGGACTGCTCCGGTCGTCGCTAGCTCGCCTCGCCAACGACGTCATCGCGATCATCAAGGGACCGCTCGGACGTGACAAACAGCGCAGAGGCCGCGATCACGGTGCCATTCGGCTTCCTCTCAGAGGACAGCTGACCGCGACGCCGAGCCGCGCTGGGCACTACCCGCGCTGATGCTGGCCGCTGGGAGGCCGACGCTCATCCTGGGATGTGTGCCCCCAGACCTATGACCATACGCGCCACACTAACCTGCTTAGTAGCTTCGTATATGGTTGCGGGGACGGTGCTGAGGGCGTCGCCGTTCGTGGAGGTCGTGGCGAACTGCTGGCGCCGGACGTTGCTTCACCATTCCGAAGGAGGGCGCATGCGCGAGCTGGTGCTCAGCGGGACGATCTTGACCGCGTTTTTGGGTGGGGTGGTGGCCCTGCTGGCACCGTGCTGCGTCTCGGTGATGTTGCCGGCGTACTTCTCAGCCACTTTCGCCCGCCGCTCGCGCATCCTGGCGATGACGCTGGTCTTTGCCATCGGTGTCGGCACCGTGATCCTGCCGATCGGGCTCGGCGCTTCCGCGATCAGCCGCCTGCTGGCGGGCCAACATTTTACGGTGTTCGCGGTGATGGGGGTCCTGCTCGCCGCCGGGGGCGCCGCGATGATCGCCGGCGGCACGGTGATGCTGCCGATGCCGGGGATGGGGGGCGCCGACCGGGTGTGGCCGGTGTCTATGTGCTCGGCGTGATTTCCGGGGCGGCCAGCGCGTGCTGTGCCCCCGTATTGGCCGGTGTCGCGGTGGTGTCGGGGGCGGCCGCGTCGTTTCCGGCGGCGTTGGCGGTGGGCGTGGCGTATGTGTTCGGGATGGTGGCCCCGCTGAGTGCGCTAGCCTTGCTGTGGGATCGCCGGGACTGGGCCACCAGCCGCTTGTTCACCGCCACCAGTAAACCGGTGCGGGTATGGGGTCGGGCGGTGCCGCTGGGATCAGTGATTTCCGGTGTGCTCCTGGTGGTGATGGGGATGCTGACGGTGGTGTTTGCGTTCCTCGGCCCAGGCATGGGATCCGGCGGCTGGCAGTTGCGGGCTACCGCGTTCCTCGGTCATACCGCCGCCACAGTGCAGTCGGGGTTGGGGTGGCGCCCGGGGTGGGTGAGCACCCTGCTGATTTTCGCAGCCCTGGCCGGGGTGGTCGGCCTCGCGGTGCGCCACCACAGCCGCATGGCCCTCGAGCCTGACCCCCCTGACGAGGGCGGCACTGGGCCGGTCACGGCCGGATGTGGTGTCGACGATCAGCAGTCCCGGCCGGCGGGTCCCCCCGCCGAGATGATTCTGTCGAGAGAGAAGGACCTACAGTCATGACCAAGACGAAGCGCCCCCAACGCCCCGTCGCCGCAGCCCGAAAGCAGGGGGTCGGCCCGTGGCCGATCCTCATCGCCGGGGTGGCGGCCGTGCTGGCGTTCGCGGTGCTCTACGGCGTGTTCCCCAGCAACAGCCCCCACGCCGCCAACGCGACGGGCAGCGACCAGTTCCAGGTGGGCAGTCCGGGCACCGGACAGATGGCACCGGGCTTCACCCTGGCCGCCGCTGGCGGTGGCACGAAGTCGCTGGCCGACTACAAAGGCAAGACGGTGTTGCTGTACTTCCACGAGGGACTGGGCTGCCAGCCCTGCTGGGACCAGATACGGGACCTGGAGAAGCAGCCGTCCGTACTGCAGTCGGCGGGGATCGACGATTTGGTCGCCATCACGACCGGGCCACCGGATCTACTGGCCCAGAAGCTGCGAGATGACGGCCTGCACACCACGACCCTGTCCGACGCCACCGTGGCGGTGTCCCGGCAGTACTCCGCGAACCAGTACGGAATGATGGGCAACAACCAGGACGGCCACACGTTCATCTTGGTCGGCCCCGACGGGAAGATTCAGTGGCGCGCCGACTACGGTGGCGCCCCGAACTACACCATGTACGTGCCGCCGTCCCAACTGCTGACGGACCTGCGCAACGGCCGCAAACCATGACGAGCACGGTGACCCTGCTGACGCAGCACGACTGCACCCTGCGCGAGGACGCCAAGCAGGTCCTCACCCGCGTTGGCCGTGACCACCGGCTGGACGTGCAGGAAATCAGCCTCGACACCCCGGCAGGAAAAGAACTCGCCGTCCGGCACTCGGTGCTGTCCGCACCCGGAGTGCTGCTCGACGGCAAACCTTTTGGGTATGGGCGCCTCTCCGAACGTAAACTGCGCCGCGCCCTGGCCCAGCGCACCACTGTCGACGGATGACCCATCACCGGCACACACGCAGGTGTCAGGGCCAGGCCCCGAGATAGACATCGCTACTGATCACCGCATGCTGTGGGCAGCAGATGCCAGCGAGAACCAGCTGATCACCTGCACCCTCGACGACACATCGTAATGGTCACCAGTTTCCAAGAGGACCGATCACGTCGGCTCTCCCAGCGTTTTCAGGCCGCCAGCACCCGGGTGAGGGGCCGGCAGAGAGGTGGTAACGACCGTGCGAGAACCGCGGGAGCTGCTAACGGGGCTGCAGAATGCGGGAGTCGCGCGCCTGTACTTGATGCTCCTCCGCGGCGCGGAGCGTCGCGGCGCCGCGGTCGCTGTGCACCGTGGGTCCCTGCTGGCCGGTTTGCACGGGCGGGTACTGGAGCTGGGGGCCGGGAAGGGACTGAACTTTGCCTACTACCCACCGACGGTGAGCGAGGTGGTGGCCACTGAACCTGATGTGCTGCTGCGCGAGCAGGCCCTGGCCCAGGCCGCGAGGTCACCGGTGCGAGTCAGTGTGCTCGCCGATGCTGCCGCGGTAGCGACTACCAGTTGTGATGCGGCGGTGGTGTCGTTGGTGTTGTGTACGGTGCCCGACCCGGGCGCTGCGATGGCGCAGGTCCGGCGAACGCTGCGTCCCGGCGGAGAGCTGCGGTTTTATGAGCACGTCCGTTCGGAGCGGGCCTGGGTTGCTGGGCTGCAGCAGGTGTTCGATCCGGGATGGTCCCGCATCGCGGAGGGCTGCCACACCAACCGCAACACCCTCGCGACGATCCGCAGTGCTGGGTTCTCGCTCGGGGACGTCGACAGGTTCAGCTTCCGTCCCGGGGTCATCGCCCCACCAATGCCGCATGTCCTCGGCCGTGCTCACCGAGTGTGACGGTTTGCTGCATCGATCATGGCGGGGCGCCATGATCACCTCTGCTCGTCCCCCAGAAGCTGAAGCCCCGGGCGCCCACCATCGCAGACTGTGCCCTCACCCGCCCGCCGCCCCCATGCAGGTCTCTACTAATGTGCCTAGTATGCCTTGGGAGCCCGTCGCTGACACGAACACCGGGGAGAGGGTCTTGACGCTGACCGGTGGTGCGGAACTAACACCTCGACGCTGTGTGTCGATGCTGGTGCGACAGGCGTGCGCGGGTGGGGTAACCCACCGTGCGGGTGACACGCGGTGATCACGATCCGAGCAGGCAGGTCTCACCCCGCAACGACCGCTGTCGTGCAGGGCGGGGTCGCGGTGCTGGTCGCGGTCCTTGGTCTCACCGGCTGTGCCGGAGGTTCCAATGCGGTGGCGCAGAGCGGCAACTTCGATTTCGTCTCCCCGGGTGGGAAAACCGAGATCTTCTACGATCCGCCCGCGAGCCGGGGCACCATCGGCACCCTCTCGGGTCCGGACCTCCTCACCGCAGCCACGACCACCGCAGTGTCAGACTTCACCGGCCAGGTGGTCGTGATCAACCTGTGGGGTTCGTGGTGCGCGCCGTGCCGCGCGGAAGCCCCGGAGTTGGAAAGCACCTACACCTCCACCAAGGCGTTGGGGGTGCAGTTCGTCGGGATCGATGTCCGCGATGAACGCCAGGCGGCCCAGGACTTCATCGCCGACCGCACAATTACTTATCCCTCGATCTTCGATCCGTCGATGCGCAGCCTTCTCGCCCTCGGCGGCAAATACCCCACCAGTGTGATCCCGTCCACGTTGGTCCTCGACCGGCGCCACCGGGTGGCCGCGGTGTTCCTCCGAGCCATCGTGGTGGCCGATCTGCAGCCGATCGTCGAACGCGTCGCGGCGCAGACATGAGCGTGCTCGCGGAAGGGATAGGGACGAGTTTTCAAAATGCGGCGGCCACCGGCCCGCTGCTCCTCGGGCTGGGTGCGGCGGCCCTGGCCGGTCTGGTCTCCTTCGCCTCCCCCTGTTGCATTCCCCTGGTCCCCGGCTACCTCTCGTATCTGGCTGGGGTCGCGGGAGCTGACGCTCCCCCGGTGAGCGCCGGTGCCACCATGGTGAAACAGGTCGGGCGGTGGCGGGTGATGGGCGCAGCAATCCTGTTCGTCGCCGGGTTCACCGTGGTGTTCGTGCTGGCCACCGCCTCAGTGTTCGGTCTCATCGGCATTCTGCAGGTCAACAGCGATCTACTCCAACGCATCGGCGGGGTCATCACCATCGTGATGGGCCTGGCGTTCCTCGGACTCATCCCTGCACTGCAGAAAGACACCCGTTTCCATCCCCACCGGGTGTCCTCCCTGGCGGGGGCACCACTGTTGGGGGCGGTCTTCGCTTTGGGGTGGACACCGTGCCTGGGCCCCACCCTGGCGGGGGTGCTGTCTGTCGCGGCCGGCACCCAGGGCACCACCGCGGCGCGGGGTGTGGTGCTGATCGTCGCCTACTGCCTCGGCCTGGGTCTGCCGTTCATCGTCCTGGCCTTCGGTTCCACCCGGGCGCTGGCCGGAGTGGGGTGGCTCCGCCGCCACGCTCGCACCATCCAGGTCATCGGCGGGATCATGCTGGTGCTGGTCGGGATCGCGCTGGTCACCGGCGCGTGGGGGCTGTTCATCACCTGGCTGCGTGACGCGTTTGTCACCAACACGGTGCTCCCGATATGACCCTCACCGCGCAGCGACCTTCCCTGCCGACGACCCCGAAACGACCCTCCCCGATCAGCCGCATCATCGCCGGGGCCCGCAACGCGTGGCGCAGCCTCACCTCGATGCGCACCGCGCTGGTGCTGCTGTTCCTGCTCGCGCTCGCCGCGATCCCCGGCGCCCTGATCCCCCAGCGCAGCCTGAACGCCCAAAAGGTGGCCCAGTACATCGCCGACCGACCCACCCTGGGTGGGTGGATGGACAAGCTCGAGCTGTTCGATGTGTTTTCCAGCTTCTGGTTCACCGCCATCTACGCGCTGCTGTTCATCTCCCTCATCGGGTGCGTGACCCCACGGCTGGTGGAGCACACCCACGCCCTGCGCCGCCCCCCGGTGGCGGTACCCCGCAACCTCGCCCGCCTGCCCCACCACCACCGCGCAACCGTCACCGACACCCCCGAGCAATTCGCGGAGCGTGTCCGCGGCGCCTTGCGGGGGTGGCGGACCATCACCCGCACCGAAGAGGCTGGCACCCTCGCGATCTCGGCGGAGAAGGGCTACCTGCGCGAGGCGGGCAACCTGATCTTCCACTTCTCCCTCATCGGGCTGCTGGTGGCGATCGCTCTCGGCAAACTGTTCGGCTACGAAGGATCGGTCATCGTCGTCGCCGACAACGGACCCGGCTTCTGTAACACCTCACCCGCCGTCTATGACTCCTTCCGCGCGGGCAACAGCGAGAACGGCACCGGGCTCACCCCGTTCTGCGTGCGGGTCAAAGACTTCCGCGCCGACTACCTCCCCAACGGCCAGGCCAAGAGTTTCACCTCGAATATCACCTACCAGAACGGACCGAACCTGGGGACCAACACGTGGCGGGACTACCCGCTGAAAGTCAACGACCCGTTGCGCATCGACGGTGACCGCCTCTACCTCATCGGACACGGATTCGCACCGACGTTCACCGTCACCTTCCCCAACGGCCAGACCCGCACACAGACCTTGCAGTTCGCCCCGGAGAACTCCACGACCTTCCTGAGCAGCGGGGCGATGCGCTTTGACCCGCCCGCCGGGATGTATCCCAACGAGGACGTGCGGCGCAAAAATCAGCTCGCCATCCAGGGACTGTTCGCCCCCACCGCCCAGTTCAACGGCACCCTGCTCACCTCAAGCTTCCCCAGAATGGGGGATCCCGCCGTCGCCATCGACATCTACAAGGGCGACACGGGACTGGACACCGGAATCCCGCAGAACATCTTCTCCCTCGACACCCACATCATCGCGCAGGGCCGCCTGGTCAAACAGGACCGCGTCAACCTGCGGTCCGGGCAGTCGACCACCCTGTCCGACGGGACCACGCTGCGCTTCGACGGGGCCCAACAGTTCGTGTCCCTGCAGGTCTCCCACGATCCCGCGCAAATGTGGGTACTGGTGTTCGCGGTGAGCATAATCGCCGGCCTGCTGGTGTCACTGCTGATCAAGCGCCGACGGATCTGGGTCCGCATCCGCCCCGACGACGGGTCGCCTACGACGGTCGAGCTGGGTGGGCTGGCGCGCACCGACCAGGCCAGCTGGGGTGAGGAATTCACCACCCTGTGCGCACGCCTGCTGGCCGAGGATGTTCCCGCGCCACCGCCCAGGACCACCCGATAGAGGAGAGTGCCTGCTATGCCGATCAACGGGAATCTGTCGCAGTACAGCGACCTGGCGTTCGGGTCAGCGTTCGCGGTGTACCTGCTGGCGTTCATTCTGCTCACCGCCGAGTTCGCCTCCCACCGGGTGAACGCCGTCAACGCCGCGCAAGCGCACAGGGTGCTGGTCGGCGCCGGCGCCCCACTCGCACCGACACCGCAGGTGCCGGGCCGGATCTTGGCCCAGCCGCGTCGCTCGCGCAGCGAACGGCTGGGCCGGATGGGTGTCGCACTGATCATCCTCGGCTGGGGACTGCACCTCACCTCGATCGTGTTGCGTGGGTTGGCCACCGACCGTGCCCCGTGGGGCAACATGTACGAGTTCGTCGCCCTCGCCTGCGCCGCCGGGGTCGGCGCCGGACTGTTCGTGCTGCGCAAACCCCTCCTCCGTCCGATGTGGCCGTTCGTACTGCTCCCGGTGCTGATCCTGATGTTCATCGCCGGCACCCTGCTCTACGCCACCGCCGCCCCCGTCGTGCCCGCCCTGCAGTCCTACTGGCTGCTCATCCACGTCTCCATCGTCTCCACCGGCACCGGGGTGTTCCTCATCTCCGGTGTCGCCAGCCTGCTGTTTTTGCTCCGAATCCGCTACCCCCAAGGCACCGCCCGCCGCGGCACCCTCGCCCAGCTGGCGCAGCGGCTGCCCGATGCGCACACACTCGACCGCCTCGCCTACCGAACCGTCGTGTTCGCGTTCCCGCTCTTCGGTGCGGGCGTCATCCTCGGCGCCATCTGGGCCGAGGCAGCGTGGGGGCGGTACTGGGGCTGGAACCCCAAAGAAACCACAGCGTTCGTCGCCTGGATCATCTACGCCGCCTACCTGCACGCCCGCGCCACCGCCGGGTGGCGAGACAGCAAGGCCGCCTGGATCAACGTCGCCGGATTCACCGCGATGCTGTTCAACCTGTTCGTCATCAACATCGTCGTCTCCGGACTGCACTCCTACGCCGGCCTCAACTAAACACATCCAGGCCACCGCGCGCGGACGCTGAACCTGCGCGGTGCGCTTCGTGGGGGTCTGGTCCGTCGGGTGGGCGGCCTCTCCGGTCCCGTCACCGTGGGACGACGCCCCATGGGGCAACATCAAAGTCCGTGGGCTCAAGCTGCATTCGCCCGCAGGGGTGTGAGCGTCGTCGGCGATATCGCGGACCTCACGGATCTGGGCGAGGGTCAGACCCGCGGCGCGGCCGCGGCAGGATCCAGGTCCCAGCCGAGGTAACGCTGGCCGGGAAAGACCGCACAAGGGTGATCACCACGTCGGAGGCCTCGATGTTCAGCACCTTTGGGGTTTGCTGGGAGATGTCCATGCCGACCTCGGTCCTCGCCTCGGCGGCGCGGCATCGGGCGCCACCGATCCCAGCTTGAGGGCAGAACTCGACCAGCTGAAAGCCGCTCAGCGCGACCGTTCACCGCAGGGAAGTAGCGACGCGCCGAAGCCCTGGTGACCACCCCTGCGATTCGCGCCACTGCTTGAGGCGATCACGTCAGCTGTGCGCGCAAACCCCAGGCGGAACCTGAGCAGATCGGTCCACTTTCGCGATATCCCGAGTTACCCGTTCGGGAGAAAGCACAGGCTGCCACCACTGGCCGAGAGTGCGACGGTGGCCACCGGACCGGATAGCAGCGCCACGGCCGCCGCTATGAGGACAAAGCGCAACGATCCCTGCTGGATCCTGTCGGGGGGAGCGAGCAGTCGTTCGGCCCGCTCCGCTGCGGTGGGCCCTGCCAGCGCGAGTGCGCCTTGGGTTGGGACGTGCGGACCAGCCATCGCCAGCAGCGCCCCGCTGACGGCACCACCACCGTGCCGTCGTGCGGCGGCGTCATCAGCACAGCACTCCAGCAGCCGCGCGATGTCCAGGGCCGCGGCGGTAAACATGGGAATCCGTGGAAATGCCCGACACAGTCCGTGCGCGCAAGCCAGCACCAGATGGTGGTGCTCGCGAAGGTGGGCGCGTTCGTGGGCGAGTACCGCAGCCAGCTCGGTATCGGACAGCGCGTCGAGTGCTCCGGTGGTGATGACGATGGTGCGCGGCCGACCGGGCAGACAGTAGGCGGCCCGCTCGGGAGAGTCGAGTACCATAGCGTCGACCCCTGAGACACGGCGCCCGACGATCCGTGCCGCCTCGGCATGCCGGTGACGACGAGCTCTGCCCACGCGAAAGAACCGGACCAGGTGCCACACGAGACGGAGAACGACCACGATAGCCACCGTGAGAACCGCGATCTGAATGCCGGTTCCATACCCGCCGAAAGTCAGCGCCTGCAGCGCCGCGATGCAGGCTAAAGACAGGGTGTCGACACCCGCGGTGGGGTGCAGCACGCTGGCCGCGAGGAAAAACGGGGCTGCCACCACGGCAGCGACCACGCTGCCCATTGCCGCCAGCCACACCGCCACACCTGCCCGCGGCGCCCGCGCCGACCGGGTCAAACGGGTCAACACCCACGGCGCCATGGTCAGTACCGCCAGGGTGTACACCAGCAGGCAGGCCGCGATCTGCATCAGCGTCGCTTCTTGGACAGCCGCCGCATGACCGCACCCAGAGATCGCGATTCATCCTCGGACATTTGGCCGACGAACTGGGTGAACACCGCGTCGCGGTCGCCGCTGCCGGCAAGGGCCTCGCGCATGAGATTGGCACCGTACTCGGCACGAGAGGCGGAGGGCTGGTAGCGGTAGGCCTTCCCGTCTCGTTCGCGGGTCAGCCACCCCTTGGTATGCAGGTTGTCCATCACCGTCATTACCGTGGTGTAGGCGATGGTGCGTTCACGTTGGAGGTCCTCCACGACATCGCGCACCGTGGCCGTGGTGTTCCACGTCCACAACCGGTCCATGATGACCGCCTCCAACTCGCCGAACCCACGCATTGTCCCTCCTCGCCGCCCTACGCCTACGAATAAGGATAGTACCGGGCTGGCACTCCCATCGCGGGCACCCACCAAAAAAAGATTCGAAACCCCCCGCACTGCTCAGCCACACATGGCGAAAGGCAGCCCACCCGGCGAGGTGGCCACGAGGCCCCCGGCGATCAGCAGGACCGTGGCGATCATCGCGGCGATCACCGCGAGACGCGGCGACATTCCCGACAACGCCGACGGTTCCGGAACCTGCCCGGGCGGCACACGAGGCAGGTCCGCGGTGAGCGCGGCCAACTCTCCCACCGTCCGGGACTGGTAGGCGCTGGCGCACCGCTCGGACAGCTCATCGAAGCTGATCCGACCCGCTACCGTGTGCTGCTGCAGGGCCGCCACGGTGCGGGCGCGGTCCTCATCGGACGCACGGATGTTGGAATTGTTCATGGGGGCTTCCTCCGTCGCTGCCACAATCATTCTCCCCCGAACCGCCGCTGCTGTGGGTGTCTGCTCCCGCGGCTTCCGCGCTATCCATCCGGCACGAACAGCGCCCCCCGATGTCGACGGAACCCGTGCGGCGACACCCGGCGCCCCTGCCGCGTCAGACGGTCACGTGGTGACTTACAGGCCCTGCGTCCAGTTGTAGCTGCCCGGCACCGGGACGTTCTGTGTTGGCGGCCCGTAGACCAGGGCGATCTCGTCGTGGCCGTGGAAGGTGATCGCCGCTGGGTCACCGTTGACCTGGGTGCCGTTGACGTAGGCGCGCAGCGTGTTGCCGTTGCTGACTGTCAGCCCACCGATGTGCTCGGCGGACAGTGCGACGTGCCATTCGGTGAACAACTGGGCGAGGCTGAAGGTGGCTTGGGTGGGTGACTCGATATGGATCACCCCGGTGGCGTCGTGGGCGTGCAGGGGGCTGATCGCGCTGTGCTGTTCGTCGATACCGATCAGTGCGGGCACGGTCACCGCTTGGCCGTTAGCGATGATGTCCAGGTGCACGTGGATGTGTTCGACGGAACCTTCCGAGCCCAGCATCGGCAGACCGGCCTGGTGTACCGATGCGGTGACATCGGCAGGCACCGGCCACGGGGGCGGGGTATCACTACCGGTGGCGGTGCTGATCGGACTCGTCGGAATCATGGTCGGACCTGCACCCGCTTGCGACGGGCTCTTTCCGCTGAGGTTCACGGCCAGCACCACGATGAGGGCCACGATCACCGCAATCCCCCCGCCGGCCCACCACCACCCGGTGTGGGTCTGTGCCCGGCGGGCCGCGGCAACCGACCCCGCCCCGCCACCGGTACCTGTCCCGGTGCCGCGGGTGCGGTTGCGTTTGCGGCGGCGGGCGGCCTTCTTGTCTTGTCCGCTCATCGTGGCTGTCTCCTTACGTGCGGTTGACACTCCATGCTTGGGCCCGCGAAGCGAACACTTCGCCCAGGCACACCGTGTGTGCCGCGGTCATGGGGTGTAGTCGAAATCGGTGGTGATCAGATGGTTCGGGCTGACGGTCACTTCGTGCAGGATGCGGTCATCCGGACCGAGGACCAGGCGGATCACGATCCCCTGGGGAAAGGCGAGCGCAACGGTGGTCTCCCCGTCCGCGACGCCCAGGACCACCGGGTTTCCGCCGCCGGAGGCATACGATTCGGTCGCGACATAGTTCGCGCCGCTCAGGGTGAGCACCTGCTCGGTGCCGGCGTCGCCGCTGTAGTCGCTGCTCACCGCTTCGTGCACCGTCATGGCCCCTACGCTGCGCATCGCGGCCAACACCTGCGGCATCACGGTGGTCGCGGCGCGCGGCGGCCACGGGATGTCGAAGTCGGCGACACCCCCGTGCCACGGGGACGCAGCGATCCCCAGATGCAGCTGGTTGGTGCCGCTGCCCCAGTCCACTGGGCTGGTGAAACAACCAGGACCGCAGCCTTGCAACGACACGGCACGTGCTGTCTGCCCGGGCCGGTTCAGGCGCGCATCCACCGTGTAGATGGGTGGTGGACTACTGCTGGTGTCGCCGTCGTCGGTGCCCAGTGCATCGGCGCCGGGCACCCCCAAACGCACCACCAGCCGACCGGTGCTCGCGGTCGCGATCACCGTGATCTGCCCGGCCAGGGTGGCCGCGGGCACGATCAACCCGACCGGCGGCGGTGGCGCAGCCAGTGCTGCGGTAGCTGGGCCGGGCGGGGCGGCCGACACGAGGACCGCGGTCATCGCGAGTACAACAGCCACCGCGGTGGCCTCGGCGCGGACAACCCGCCCCCCGGGGGGCAGGCTCGGGCGGGCGATCGAACGCTGCAACCGGCGCCGCGCGAGGACCGCCAGAGCGAGAGCGATGGTGACGAGCCCGAGCTTGACCAGCAACAGGCGGCCATAGGTGCTCTCGTACAACGCGGACAGGGTGGGCAGCACAATGACCGCCTCAGCTGTACCTGTGCCCACCACCACCAAGACGAGGATGAACGCGAGACGGGAGTAGCCGTAGACGAGCACACGACTCCACCCGCGCTCGCCGCGCCAACCCCGCACCGTCCACAGCACCTGGACCAAGGCCCCCACCCATGCCGCGGCGCACAGCAGGTGCACCACGGTCAGGACGGTGCCGAGAACGCCCGCGTTGGCATGCGGATGCGCCCGCCACCCCTCCGCGATCACCACAGCCAGCAACGCCACCACGACCGCGGCACCCCACGAGGCACCGCGGCGGCGGCGGTGGCAGACCGCGAGCGCCGCAGCCACCGCGAACCCCAGGACTTCCACGAGCAGGATCCGCCCCGCCCCGCCGGCGGTCACGGTCGACACCCCCCCACCGACCTGGTCGAGGACCAGACCCACCGCAGCGAGCAACCCCAGCACGGCACCAGCAAGCACCCAGGGCCGCGGCACATCCAGCTCGGTGCCCTCCGCGTGGGCCTCTCCTGCGATCCGCCCGGCCAGGACCTCACCGACGACACCGCCCAACGCGAGGGCCAACCCGGTGAACAGCAACCAGCGCAGCACAATCACCACCGGCGAGTCGATCGGGCTCCCCCCGCTGGTGGCGGCCGCGACCGTGCCGGTGCCCACGGTAAAGGTGATGGTTCCCGAGACGAGGTCTCCGTCATCAGCGGTGACCTGCCAATGCTCCCGGTACCCCTGAGGGACCAAGCGTTGCGCGACGGGCACCGTCAAACGCCGCCCGTGCAGCGACAACACCGCTGGCCCCAGTGTCTGCTGATGCCCGGCGGAATCGGCAAGGTCCACCGGTGCGGTCGCGATAGTGACCGGTTCGTCGAAGTCCAGGGTCAGCGCACTCGGCGAGGTCACCACCGCATAACCCGCTGGTGGGGTGGACGCGAGGAGCGTGGCGTGGGCAGAGGCGACCGGGGCCGGGGCCACAAGCCACAACACGGCGGACACTGCGGCCAGCACGAGTGCCCTGGGTCGGACTCGGGTCCTGCGCAGTGCCCGCACTGATCCCCCACCTGTCGAGGGAAGTCGCTGGTGGTGATCGAAGCTCATCGGAACGGGGACCCTCCTGACTCGGTGAGGCCACGACAGTGCAGGGTGTCGCACAGCTGCTGATCGCGGAGCCGCGCGCAGCCAACCGCTGCACCCCCGAGGTTGGCACCGAGCTCGAACAACTCCTCATGATGCGGGCCTGTGGTGATGCCGACGGCAGTCCCACGATCGATCTCGGTGACCGGCAGTCGATGATCCCGCCCCACTCGGGTCACGACGTCTATGATGTGTTCCCACAGGGCACCGCTACACCGCGCCAACGCAGTCACCGCCCCGGTCCCCGGCAAAAGCGACGGGCGCGGAGACGGCCGCCAAGAAGCGCCCTGAGCATCGTGCTCCTGAGCAGTAACTTGCCCATATCCCCCTCGTCTCTGTCTGGTGGAGCGACACTGTCGCCGCATGGCGGGTACCCCCACGACCGAGAACGGGCACCCCCGACTCGACTATATAGGTTTCTACTACACGACTTAGTTTTGCTGATGCGGGGCCCACCGAGCAGCCTGATGCACCCCGGGCCCAGTGCGGAAAATTCCGGTAAGCACGCAACAGACAAACTTGGTGCGCCGCGCGAGCGCACTGCCACTCCTAAGTCCGCGTCTGAGAACCGCTCACCAGGTCCGTGGTGCCTGCCACCTTGCGGGCATGCGTTGCCACTGGACAGGGGCCATTCAATGACCGCTGTGTCGCGCAGCCATACCCGAGCACGACTACTATTGTAGGTAGTATTGCGGGTGCTCGACCCCCGGACGACGCGGAGCGCACACCCAGCACGGCCGAGCCATCCCGCCGGGTACGACCAGCGATCTGCACACACTCCCACCGAAATCTACTATTGTTGTTCGTAGCTTAGTGGTCTCGCTCGTAAGTTCGTCGGGGGTCATGCGGCGCGTGGCTGGGCTGGGGTGGCCGTGTCGGTTTGTTGGCGTCGCTCGAGTCGTTCCAAGAAGTCTGAGAGGTCGCTGGTGGTGAATT
>JAABUI010000798.1_pt1 | contig 20729 bp, 25 predicted proteins | sample 5559111 | NCBI WGS metagenome assembly JAABUI01 (sample SAMN10711870, study PRJNA513365) | rock metagenome | isolation source: Antarctica rocks | place: Antarctica: Victoria Land, Buttleship Promontory
CTATGCGGCATGGTCAAGTTCAAGCATGCAAGCACAAAAGCAATCTCCAAGGATGACCCCTGCCTGCTGTGTTGCTCGAAGAGCCAATTCAGAAGCGCTGAATGCCACACTTGGTCTATGGGTGGAGAGCAGTCATATCTTTGAGGACACTACTGTTTTAGTACGCGTTACCTGCTGCCATGACCATCTTATGTACAGATGCAGCCTAAATATGTCCTCATGTTTAATCAGCCATAGAGGAAATTTTGCTGTGTTGCAGATGCTGGCACTCATGCTGCCTCAGACATACAACAACTTGTTGCACAGGACAGCAGCGGTAGCGGGCAACTTTGTACCTTTTGGTACATACTGTCTTATGCTGGGTGACATGGTCAGAGTTGTTGACAGCGCTGCAGAACCTCAGCTTTTGCAGATCACTGTGCAGCAGTTGATTGGAGGTGCAGAACAGCTGGGACAAAAGAATCAGGCAGCTCCATTTGTGCTGCAAAGGCTGCTTTCTGACCATTGCAGCTCATCATACACAGCAGCATTGCGCAATGCCTTGCACTCAATGGTACCAGTCCTGTTCATGGGCGGCCGATCATCGGATTATCAATCCATCTTGGTCCAGCGTCAGTCTGCAACTGGTATGCTGCTCGCTGCTGTAGCCTTTTGCTGTTGGTACATATCTGAGTCTGGACCATTCTTCACGATTGTTGGCTTTGACATACAGCTATCTGTGATTAGGCATACTAAATCATGGGGAGTAAAGGTATACTGTTGCACAACCAACATGGAGCTTTCTGTGATGCAGGCATGGTGCAAGATGTGGCACTCAAGCATACCAGCACTGGCATTGTTAGCCACAATGCTTTCCATGAGGTTCCTGTGCAGAAAGTGCTCATGAGCATAGGAGCAGCTGCTGCTGGTGGGTTTGCCTTGAAGGAGGTACTGGGCGGTGACGGGCCAAAAGATGTCTTGACAGCTGTGAAGGCTATAGCTAAGGGAGCTGGCTCCTTTCTCAGCAATGACGTTGCAGTTACAAAGCAAGCAGTGGGGGTCATAGAAGCAGCTGTCGGAGAGCATATACCATCCCTAGGAAAGGTTCTCACAAAATCACTGGTGGGGACAATCACCAGTAGTGCAGGTAGATAACGACTCATCATGCCTCTAAGATAGGAACTGCTGTCACTTAAAGGACATGCACAAACAGGTTGGACACTCTCAACACTGCGCTTCCAGGGTACATGTAGAGTGGTATGCTGCGTCAGTGGCATCTTCTTGGCGCAAGACCGTGAGGACGGAAGGCAAGCGTAACAGTCTTGGCGCAGTGTAAGCATACGTGTATGATGATGTTGAAATGCACAGCTCCTAGCAGGTACTTTGATATTCATTACAGCAAATGTCAGCAATCACTGCATCAAGTGAATGGTCTCTGTTGCATGCAGCGGGGATTGCAGCTTCTCCTCTACTTGGAGTAGCAAATCTGATGACTGGTGTGCTGAATCTTGGGCTCACAGGCTACAACACATACCAGTTGCGTGGCATCAGCAAGCTTCAGAAGGTGAGCAATGGCAGTCAGCATATGCAGCACTGACTCTCATGCTCATGAGCCTGAGTCAAGTTGAGGTTTATTAGCCTCAATGGCAATTCTATTCGATGCTGCGCATGACATGCATGACATTCTTGAGATTGTTGCTTTTCTTGCCCTCAGGTAAAAGACTTGGTCTCAATCACTCACCTGCGTCTTACTGAACATCTGTACATGGAGAGCAAAATATCTGGCTCTCTGTCTCATTTCCATGCTTGCTGATATTGCGGTTGGTGTTTGCAGGTGATGAATGACAAGTTGAGTGTTGTGGACACCAAGCTAGATGTCATAACTGGTGAGCTGCAAGTTGCCCACAAAGGGATTGAGGCTTTAGGCAAAGGTCAAGCAAGGATGGACGACAAGCTGGACTGGATTATGAAGTGAGTAGCTGTTGCTATGGCTGAGTATGTGTGTCGCGTACTCTTTAGCAACACTGCATTGCTGAGCGTGTTTCATATGTGAGAGATCCCAGCTGTTTGCAGAGGCAGCTAGCACCGTCTGTTGTGAACACAGATGAATTATGTGCTTGACACCGTTGCGGATTTAATATGGGCCCATTTGAAATCCGCGACGGTGTAAAACCACTGCTGTGTTGAGCACCGCCAATATCTTGGCCGGCTCACTGCTGCATGCTTTTGTTTGATATGTTCAACACCATAGAGCTCTCAATGTATGTGCAGGTCAGCAACAGAGATCACTTTCATGTGTGATGCCATCATGCAAGGCATGGACCGCTTGGACAACATGTTGCAAAGCCAAGCTGTACGGCTTGATATAGTTGTGCAGTATTGTCAAGCCCTGCAGCAGGATCAGCAAGTGCTGATTCAGGGCCAGGACATCCTCATCAGAGGCCAGAGGGTGCTGCTGCAAGAGGTTGCCAGCCTGCACAAGAACGTTGTAGCAGGCACAGACAGCTTGTCAATGGTAAGTCAGTTGTCAACCCTTGCTGAAGAGCTTGTCAATAATGTTTCAGATCTGAACTGCTCAAGTAGGGTAGACCTAACGAAGCAGTAACAGCCTATACATAGCACTCTTTCAAACTGTACAGGCCATGCATGGCATTCATGGTGCTCCAGCAGACCTCTGTGACCAGCACTTACCTGGTCGCTGATCCACTTATTGCCCAGTAGGCATGATGTTGGCAGATATGTAGAGCCCACAGGTGTAAACACCACAGATGCAAAGCCCATCAGCCAGTACAGTGACTGATGTTGAGCAATCAATCTAGGCAGTGTTTCAAGACTGAGCAAAGGCATATCATGGATGCGTCAAATGAAATGACTGCATGCAGGAGCTGAAACACATGTCATTAAACAACTTCAGAGAGAAGGTTGATGTGGTTACTGGTCTGTACATGGACCTGCTGAAGCATGAAGGTAAGCACAACAGCATTTACGCCCCTTTGTACCACACATACTCTCAGTCACAAGGTGCAGCAAACAGTTGAGCATAGCTAGCAACTGCAGCATGTAATGCATGTGTTTAGAATACAGTATCGCCTCCTGTATCCCAACTGCCTGCATGCAGGTACACAAGCCAGGCAGGCTAACTTGGTGGACCGTGCCTGTGAGCTGCAAGCCTGCATCAAAACCTGGCTGAGCAAAATTGCTCCCACATCGGCAGAAAGAGTGACTTTGAGGTGATGTGTCGATATGTAGGGTGTTCAGCTGTATTGTCGATATGTTGGATGTTCAGCATGCATAGACTGAAAAGATACAACATGTGCAACATTCACACCCTGCAAGCTGCAGACTTCCTATCTGTGCTCATTTGCATGCATATTTGTGCCTCAACCTGGACATCGTTGCTTGGCCTCAAAGTAGAACAATACAATGCAGTTAGCGTGGATTATGCATCATGACTAACAACAACCACCATGTGTTTGGAAGGGCCAGACATGTGCTGATGCATCGTGTCCAAGCGCTCACTGGACGCATTTCAGATTGCTTGGAAACAACCTGTGAACAAGACTAATGTTGCTTGTGCATTTGCTGCAGGCAGCCTTTTGTGGTTATGTCTGCAATTGCAGCAATTGCATGGGACACTGCTAATGCAACCACAGCACCTGTCAGCAATGGCAGGGTCTTCCTGGACAGTGGAATTGTGAATGTACCAAAGAGAGATGAGTTCAGCCATCGCAAAGAAGCCATCAAGCAGATAGATGCTGAAATGCTAGATTTGATGCAGCACAGCACCATCTACAGCTTTGCCACCACCTTCCATCCCATCATGCTGCGCTATGTCTACCTACGGCGAGCACTGCAAGGCAGGGCAAGCATTGATGAGGTGTGCTGACATTCTTCTGCCTGCTTAAGCACTCCACTTGCGTCCCTGTCTATTTGGGCCTTGCTGGGCGGGGCTTTACATGGTCCAGTGGATATTACAGCGGCCTGTCATGCACATTGTTCCTTATTTTGTTTAGACTCAAGCTTAGTGTTTGGGTGAGAGTTGTGCTCTTTCCTCAGGGTTTGTGCAGTTGGCTGTAGGGTTTAGGGTGAGTCTGAATGAATTAGGAAGGGCATCCCTGGGTCCTATTCTGGGCAAGTAAAATTGGTGGTATGGGTTTTGCCTCGGAACCAAACGAGCAGTACACTCAGCTTTCCCTCCCTCCAAGCTGCCTCTCGGTCGAGAGGTTCCCATGGGGTTTTCACTGTTTTCATCTTCTTCCTTTTTCAGTTACGCTTCATAACACTGATGTTGGCTGTGTCACAGACAGGATATGGTTGTTGAGCAGCGACAGCAATCATTCTTGAGCATCCCTTTGTCCTCCAGGACCTGTTTCATCTGCCTCCATGCACCATGTTGCAATGGAACTGTCTGCTCATGCAGGTGCTGCCCATGACAACAGATGCCTTGCCTGCTGGGGGTGTCATTACATATGATGCAGCAGATCTGATATGGCTGGATGGCCTGGATGATCTCAGGACCCTCTTCATGTCAAATGTGCTGCCAGCGGCAGCGGAGCAGGTGCCTGCAAAGTGGAAATGCAGCACGGTGGATGAGCTGCAGTGGTATTGTGTCAGGAAAGGGTTGCCAATGGGCTCACACACATTTCAAGAGCTCCCACATGTCTACACCTCTGATCTGTTGCGTAACTTGGGAGTTCCTGAAGAAGATTTGAAAGCAGTGGCAGCACACCTGACATCTGCAAGCATGCCAGTGCTGCGCAAAGCTGTGCTCCCACCGTTTCTGGAGGAGGCCGTGATGCTGATGGCTGATCAGCTGCCAGACCTGCAGCTGCCTAGCAGGATGCAGCAAGGTCAGCTGTTTGCAGGGTGAGTCCAAGCAAGTGCAATTATGCTATCATTTGGGTTGAGCCACCCAAGCATTGCGCAGCTGCTTAGATGCAAAGCACAAAAGCGATCCCAGTATCGCTGTGATCATGAAACGCCATCAGAGTTCCAAAGGTAATACGACTTTGCAGGTCTAGATAAACCGTTATTATGCAGCTGTGGACTACATAGCAGATTGTGGTGGCTGGTATGACATCAAGAGGGTGGTCGTAAACATGGTAGCACCCCTTTTAGGCAGCAAGTTTTGTTAACTGTTGTTCAGTGAACCCATGGCCCTTGAGTGTGTGTAAGGGAGCAATCAGACTGGCAGGACTAATGCAGAACGCACCCCAATGGATATGTGCATCAAGTTGACTTGACAAGTCAAGGCACTCCGTGTGTGACATGACCCTCCCCTGAGCGTGGCACTGCATCATAAGCCTAGCAGACCGTGCAACAACCAGAGGGTGACCTGAAGACTCATTACTGATCCAGGCATTTCTGCAAGCTCAGAGGCTGCAGAATGGTGTACTCTGAAAATTGTCACGGATCCAACACAATCGAAATCAGGCCAGGAACAGACGGCCAAGTGTGCACATGAATTCACCATTGAACAAATTGATTGTCAAGGCAACACCACTAGCAGGCTAACCCGCATCCCATTAGGAAAAGCGAATGTAATTCAACTAGCGTTTGAATGGTAGAGCATTCTGCCTAGCACGTACCGAATGGATATCGATACTCAGACCGTCAGTGACGCCTCTACTGCATTTTTCAGACCAACCCGGTCAGTGTACCGTCAGAAAATAGGAGCCGCATCCTTCTTGTTGTCAAGGCTTGTCAAAAACTTCTCAACTGACTCAAAATACTGATCCCAGCTTGTCTCTCCTGCTGAAGGACCCTGGCCATCGCTTTTCTGACACGTGCAGAGTTGTCTCTGTGATTGTGATGAACTGGGGACTGCTGCTCTGCTGTGACGTGCTGACAGCTTTTAGTGAAGACTGCTTTATGCTTGTCAGTCTCTCTTGAGCCTCATCAAGCAGCATTGTCTTTTGCTGCAATCTAAGACTCTGCGCCCTCAAGTCCTCAATCTGTCGCTGCATACCTGGCACTTTGTTGCGGCGAATAAGATTAGACCGTCGATTCAACTCATCTCTGGCCCCCTCTAATGCTCCAATCTCATCTTTCAAAGACTTCACTTTCCTGGTGTATTCCAGGATGTCCTGGCAATGGACATCCTTCTTGAGGGAGAACACTGTCAGAGTAGCAGCTGTTGATCTGCAGAACACAATGAATAGCTGCACTTGAGCCATCATGCAATACTAGTATCCCATAGTGCATTGCAACCAGGCATCAAAGTAAGCAATCAACACCTTCAAGCAGGCCTGAATTATGCACTGCACAGGCACATCATCATGCTCTTCTTAGACTCATTGGGATTATTGTAACCCCTAAGCTTTGCATATTTTGGCTGTTGATAGGCTTGTCACGCAGGCCAAAGTCTTGAATAGTCAGCAGGATGCTGTAGCTCTGCATACAAACATTGAACTCACCCGTAATACCCACTTGATGGCTCGACCTCTAAGATGCACGTGTGAGTATTTGGCTTGCTGATACGTAATAGATCCCCGTGGTCACGCAGACAACACTGCTCTGAAGCAATTGGAAAGTCTGCTTTCACCTCCAACCGCAGTGGATGGCTGTGATACATGCCCCTTGAGCCTTCAGCCCTTCCTGTCTCTTCCAAGTCATCTGTGTTCAGTTCAGCCAACAGTCTGCTGGTAGCATAGTGCTCAGCACGCCGATCAGTTATCTTCTCAATAGTTAACTGCACCAGTGGTCAAAGTCACTGTACAACAAAGCTTGTGCATGGAAATGGCAGATCAAGGATGCATCTGATCAGCCGGTGAAGCTGTGTGGGCTTACCGCGACTGCTGACTCATTTCCCCTTATATCCTTAAACATTGCTGCAAGGCCTACTTCACAGCCCTTCAAAGGGACTGAAAGAGCAGCAACTTCCCCTTCATCATCCAGCAACATCGAAGGAAGCTTTGGAACCCGAAGATGTGAAACATGAATCAAAGGGCGCGACTTGATGGCCTTGAAGATCTCTTGGCGTCTAGCCAGAGAATACTCTTCTGCTGCAGGTGTCTCCTGCAGTACACTGCTGCAGATGATCCTGGTACTCACTTTGTCTTTCAGCACAGTTGCAAGTTGCAATGTCAAGCAGCCCAGAAACTGATAAGGCTGCGCATAACTTTCAACTTGGCAAGTCATGAGCGAGATGAAGGCAGTGGCATGCAAAAGTGCAGTATGTTGACTGCAAGCCTCACAGGAGCTGTGTCAATATCAAAGCAAGGCACTCTGTCTGGCAGGCCAAAAGCTGTGCTTATCCTCATGCTGATGTCTCGCAGGATCAGATCCAATGACTTGCCAGAAGCCTGCCTTTGTTTAAGGGCAGGTTTACTCTGGGAGACATGCGTGACCACCAGCAGAAGATTCTTAGCTAAAAGCTTAGAATCAAAAACCTCCTTGAGAAAACAGACCATTCCTTTGGTGGCTTCTTCAACCCGGCCTTGCCTGCAATTGCACACCATACTGCTGAATGCCCATCGCACATAGAGTAAACAGGCTACCAGGCCGACGCTGAATGCATTCAAATCCAGCAACATGCGCAACTTTCACCTGAAGCAGAAGATGATGGCAGCAATGTGCCGAGAGTTGTTAGGCAGCTGCAACAACTGAATGGTGTGCTCCAGGTCTGCTGCAGGATGTTCACCTAGCCCAGGACTGTCCACTATGTCAAAGGCCTTGCCTTTGAATACAGCAGGTTTGCAGCTCAAATGAGATGTCACTGCTTCAGAGCTTTCTGAGAACTCGAAAGCTGGCGCTTTCACGTTGACTGCTGCATCAGGATTTATCAAATAGCTGCCAAAGCGGCTTTTCCCGTCCCCTGTTGACCCAACCAAGATTACTCTGGGTCTCTGTTGCAAGGCAGGTGGCACTGTCGGTGCACAGCTGTCGCCACTATGAATCTTTTTAGACGTGCTTGGCAGCAAGCAGCCCAGCAAGCAATTCATCCCTCTACACCCTTCAGACAATATCGGCGAAGGACGGTTTTGCTACGATCGAAACTGTAACTGGAAAACCGTAACTCTCGACCGAGCAAGAACGTGAGAGGAGCAAATCGGTGCAGCCTAGACTTACGTACGAAAACATGGACGGTTGCTAAGCCAGCGACCAAAATATTACGGCGTATCGGCTTTCTGAGAGCCAGTGCTGCGCGAACTTCGCGTGATGATAGACGGTTAAGTAAAGCATGAAGCTGAGCAGGAATCTAACAGGAGCCCACTAGCCTAGACCACAGTAGCTCCAGAGGCCTGTAAAATCATTCATTCATACTACTATCTGTAAGATCATCTTCTTCTTCTTCTGCAGACTCTGGCGTAGACGCTCATTCTCGTTCGAAACGCTTTCTAAAACGCGCATGCAACGCTTCCATGACTTCTTTACTCAAAGACGGCTTTCGGGCTATGACGGTGGGGAGGTCGATCCGTCACGAACAGGTGCGCAAGTCCAGTTAGCACTGCTCAGCACTAGTGGCGAGCTCGCCAGGGTTAAAACTGCTGAACACATGTTGTCGTCCTGGCCATGGCAGAGCTTTGTAAATCTCTTTGCTCGGGATGCAGGACGGTAAAGTTGCGCAAAATGGGCTCACGCCTGCACCACAGGTACCGCGGTCAGGAAAATTCAGGATGCTGTTGGTCGGCATGACCGGGCACGGCAAAAGCCGGCTTGGTAGTTTTCTCATGTCTCCGGAGGACACCTTTTCTATCAAGCAAGCAGCTTTCGAGTTTTCCGAGGAGTGCAAAGCATCCACACAGATAATTACCGCAAAGCCGCTGATAGAAAATGGGATCCCGTTTGAGCTAGTGGACACGCCTGGTTTCGGTGAAAAGGCAGGCAAAGATCTTGAGCACACACTGCAAGCTGTCAAGTACTTGAAGTCAGCCCAGGAAATCTCGGCTGTGGTCTTTGTCTACAAGTAAGAAAGCACACAGCACGTGCAAATGATGCAGAACTGATTTTGAGCAAGAAAATCTGCAGTTTGGGTGCCGTTTTTTCTCGGGCCAACTGCAGGCAGGTCACAATGTCTCATGTGATAATGACAAGGGTGGGAAACTGACACTGTCCATGTGCACGTGTTTGCAGAAGCGGCAGGTTTGAGCTGGAGGGCGAGAGACTTGTACAATTCCTCAAAGCTCTGTTTGGAGACAGGGTCATTCAGACAAATCTGGTGTTGGTGGTCACTAACGTGTCCAATGGCAAGAGGGCGCAGCAACAGCGTGAACACACTGGCAAGTCATTGGAGAGCATCATGGACGGCATGAGAAAGACTGTGTCTGAAGCTTTTGGCCTAAAGATGAAGTTGCCTGTCATTGACATTGACACCATGCCAGTAAGTACACGCACAAAGTCTTTGGCACCTCACCAATGAGACTGCATCATAAAGACCGCCTCTACAGTTCAGAATAACACGTGTACATGACCTTGCAGGACATATTGTGCATAGCAGCAGCCGTGTATAGTTCTGCATAATTTTGCTTGTGGCATATTGGCTTCTTGCTTCTTTCTGCACACATCTGCTGATGGACTCAGGATGGGGACGAGGCTGAGAGAATTTCCTTGATGAGACGAGCTGAGATCTTCCGATTGGTGGCAAGCTTGCCACCTGTTAAGGTCTCTGACCTTACCATACCCAAACCGCAGCAGCTTCTACATGAAGACGCCATCAGGAAGTCTGACCTGGCGAACATCATCAAGACCAAGCAGGACATGACAACATCTAATGGTGACGATCATGATATCCTGACGCAAATTCAGGTATGCAACAGCATTCTGGGTGTTGGTTCCTCCCAACATTATGTCTTGTCTAAAATCACGATCACTGACTGCTTGACTCCTGCACCGTTCTTATAGCAAGTTCTGTGTGATCATCTTGACTTGGTCCTTTAGCAAAGCCTGACTTGCTTTGCAACAACTGTGAGAATGGCCCCCATGTCAAACCTATGCCACCTTGGGTGGCTGGTATTAATCATTTGCAGCTTCTGCATGTAGCGCAAGAAAGCAGTTGTTGCCTGTTGGTTGTTCACTTATGGTGCTGCAAGGTCGAGGCTGATTATGCCTGGCACAAGATGCCTGATCACAGTTGACACAACTGTTTTAGAGCAGGTAAAAACCACAAAGGTGAGTGACGAGGGCAACAAGATTGCCCAGCTTGAGACAGAGTTGGCAGATGTCAACGGTGATGAGATGGAGAAGACCAGTTTCAAAGAGGGTTCTCGTGGGCGCCAGTTGTTTTCCCCTGAGCCTCTTGTCCTAGAAGCAACGTCGCCCACTATAGTCGCCCATCACACTACCCATGTGCGTGACCAAGAGGATACTGTGTTAACAGAAAGGCTGAGTGATTTCAAGATGAGGATGACGGTAATGCCAGCCAGCCGCAGGATGGGGTAAGCTGTCAGACATTTGTCTGAATGCATCTGCCCCTGCACTGTCCAACTTGCTTGCAGCAACATGCGCCCCCCTTCAAGAGCTTGCCATCGTGCATTACTTGCAGGATCTGACTACTGCCTTTGAATGTATTTGTAGCATCCTGACATTATGTTTGCAATGTGACAGGACTTGTGAAGCATCCCTCACATTGTACTGTAAGAGGAAGGACATCAAGGCAGACAAGGTGGAGCAGCTGCAAGCTCGCCTGGAGGAAACAATGCGGCGTAAGGCAGACTTGGAGCATGAAATTGCTGAGCACCTTCGCAAGAATGAGCATTTGAAGGCACAGTTCAGTGCAAAGATTAAGGCAGAGATTGCCGAAGCACAGGCTGCAATGGCTGACCTAAGCAGGCCTACCATGACTGTTGAGGAGGCTAGTGTCCGTCTGAAGCAGTTGCAGTCGAGAGTCTCGTCTGATGATGTTGCTCAGCCTCTGTTTGGTTAACTGCATGTGCATGGGCACAAGTTCGGTCCAACATGATAAAACATGCAAAGCATGGAAGAATATTGATGACTGCTGTGTAACACACCGTCATACTTGAAAGATCCTTTAATATTTTTGTTCATCATCAGCAACCAGTCCTAGCACAAGACGTGGCCAGCGCTCATGATCTGTAAGCACCCTTACAGTTTGGCTCAGCAAGCAGCCCATCGTCTACAGAAGCTGCTCCAGCGTGTTGATAAATTGCCTGCATGCTACTCAGATTCCAGTCGACTGTTTGAGTGTCTACATCCACTATCCAGGTCAAATGTTCACATTCTGATATCTGGTATCTACAGTTTGCTTGTTTGTACACGCAATAGCCAAGGCCCATCAGATATGTCTACCAGTGTTGCAAACTGTTGTCTATCCTTGAACACATGTGCACATAGTGTGTCAACCTCTACGATCAACCTTGCATGCAATATGCTGTCTCTACTGTATGATCAGCTGGATTACTAGCACAAGGCTACACAGACAGCTGCTGCAGATTTTGCCATCATGATCATGCTTGATCAAGCATTACCACACATTCTGCTGCATTTACCTTGTGAATCCAGACACACACATAGCACTGATGGGTCTGTCGCCCTGGGGGTTGATCAATCAGGCATGGGTGTATATGTGGCCAAACCTGTCGTACACTGAAGACATTGGCATCGTATGCAGCCACAGTGAAGCTTTTGCTGCTGGGCAGAGTAATGTGCACTACATTGATTCTGGGCATACACTATTCACCCCCCCCAACGGTTCAACCTAGCCGTTGGCTCAAGCTGCTAAGGTGTCAGGCTGTGACTCCGGCAGGCCCAGGTTCAAGTCCCAGTGGTAACAAGCTGATATTTCGGACTTCTGGGCGGGTTAAATAGGGAGGGGAATATCCGTCCTCGCCAATGCGTCTATGGCACTCGCCCTGTCAGCGCACACCCTTGGGGTGCAACTTAGTGTCTATAGTGTTAGTGCATGTTGGCGCTCAGAACTAGGTTAGGACACACCTAGTAGGTACCTAGCATCGGCTGGCACACCTGTAAATTATTATTATTATACACTATTCAGGTGAGCGTGCACTTTGGGCAAACGTTGATGAAATTCAACCTATGACAACGTTCATTGTGCCATAGAAGTGCTTGACTGGATCGAAAGCTGTCTGGTGTCAGATGTGGGAATGAGCATCTTGAAGATGCAAGTTTGATTGATGCTTACAGCTGCATTTTAGGGTTTTATCTGGGTTTAGGATGCATTACCAACCCTCAAACCCTAAATGATTGCCGCAGTGCAATGCATCTGCTCTAGCGTATTTTGTTGTGCAGTTTATCTGCTGTAACGGACCAGCTGTCAAGCCTCATCTCAGCTATGGATTGCAAGCGCCTTTGCAACCTGTCTGCTCAGTCATGGTCAGTCAGCTTGGCAGCAGTCTGTTAACGCAGTCTGTCAGCTGAGCTGCAATACGGCAGCTCAGCTGCAATGTGTCAACTCAGCTGCACCCTGTCAGCTCAGATGAAACTCTTCAGCTCAGCTACCAGGTCAGATGCAACATTTTGGCTGAGCTGTAGTATGTCCTCATTTGGACTCTGTCCTCTCGTTGCAATGAACACGGACATCTGGAAAAAACAAAGTAGTGAAGCTTGTAACAATCACGTTGCCCATTGTTATGCTGATGCTTTACTGCAGATCTTTGCCATCCTTGCCAAGCAAATTTGCAAGTAAGCGTCGTCAAGGATAGCAAGGATCATTAGTGAAAGTCATGTAGAACTATGGCTGCTTTGTGAGGACTTAGAAGCAGTAAGCAGTTGTCATCAACATCTTCAAGCATGAGCAAAACTCTATGCTTGGGTTTTGCTTGATCATTTGCCTTGTGGTTCAAAGGTGGATCAGTGTGTGATGCATGACCCCCAGAGGTCCACCTAGCCTCTGGTAGTTGACAGGTTTTGACACTACAGGTCACAGGTTCAAGCGGACAGAGTACAAACGAGATGACAAAGTACATGTGAGCTAAAGGGTTGCTGCTGACAGCCGAGCTGACAAGTTGCAGCTGAGCTGATAAAGGGGGGTGACACACTGCACTTGAGCTAAGCTGACATTTTGCAGCCGAGTTGGCATGTCAAAGCTCAGCTGACAGACCGCAGCCTCAAGGAGACCGATCACAGCTCAGCTAATAGCTTGCAAGGCAAAGTACATCTGAGCTAAGAGGGTGCTGCCAACAGCTGAGCTGACAAGTTATAGCTGAGCTGACAGCTGAGTTCACAAGTGGCACCTGAGCTGACAAATTGCACTTTAGCTGACACATTGCAATTGAGCTGAGCTGACATATGGCAGCCGAGTTGACATAATCCAGCTGAGCTGACACATCGCAATTGAGCTGACAGACTGCAGCCGAGCCGACAGATCATGACTGAGCAAACACCACGATCATCAGCCGATGATGTAGACATAGTGTCTCATTCAACAGCCACCCTAACCAGCAAATCCCAGTACACCAAGCACCCTGTCGTGCTTGCATTGATGCCATGCGCATCTGAGCGCTGCATTGGAAATGGGCACATACGCTGTGATCCCAGTGCGCAACAGTCACAAGGTCTGTATCATCAAATCAAATGACAGTATGAGGCTGAGCTTACGGTTTACGATTGAGCCAAGGGATTGCAGCTGAGCATCCTAAGCTGAGCTTGCAAATCTGAGAGGAATTGACAATCTGCCAATGAGCTGAGACTTTGCAGTCCAGCTGACAATTGCAATATGCTGAGACAACACACTACGGCCGAGCTGACCTTGTGCAGCTGATAGATGACAGCGGAGCTGACATGACCACTATCTGTACTATTTCAAGATTTGTACAAGATGATGGTGGAACATGATGGCAACGACATTTTCATGAGACAGCGTCCTGAGCTAGTAGGTCTATGACTACAAGTGTGTCAAGCCATCTCGAGACAGCCAAAATGCTGGGAAGCACTCAGATGTGCCTGCGTTGGTTTTATGCACAGCTGAGCTGCACTAGAGCTGGGCTCATATGCTGTGGTTCCAGGGCACATCAGTCACGTGCTTGTTAACGTTGCAATGCATCACATATGTCCTGCTGGGAGACCCTCCACCTTGGGCCATGTGGAGTCCTTGGTTCACTTTAGAGCACCTGGGCAGTCATGCCCAACTGACCAGGAGTGATTGTGACTTCCATAACAACAGAGCACTACCCATCAGTGCTGAAGGCGCATTCAGGCAGAGGTACTTTTCTGTGCATCACCTAGACGCTTTCAGAAGCAAGTGTCAAGATGCATCTATTCCTTTTCAAGAAACAATTGTCAGGACATTGTGAACAATGTCATACATGCCTTTTGCAGCTAAAGCAGCAGACGCAGCACACATGCAGGTATACTCTGCATGCTAGCTGACACTGGGCTGCTTTTGATGTTTGCAATTGCTAGTGATTCAGTGTTGCCGCGACATTCACTTGCAGACATGCCACTTGAATGCTGAATGATCCATCACGAACAGAGTTTGCAATTGCAAGTCACTGAAGCCAACAGCTCGGTCCAGAGGTCCGTTTCAGCAGCTGCAGTCACTGATGCTTATATGGTCCCTATTGGAGCTGTTGAGGCAGATGAGGCAGCTTTGCTCTTCAGTACAGAAAAAGCGTTAGCCTCACAACTATAGCAACTTTGCAGTGTTGCATGTACACTACTCCTAAGCTGCTTTCAAATACATTTGTAGGTTTTAATTCCCCCTTCCATACACAAACCTTGGTGTACTATTATCTATTTAGGGTGTACTTCATTGCAACTTTGGAGTGTTTGCCCCTTTTGCCTTGGCTCCTTGTCCACCACATATTGCTGGACGACAAATTTGAAGTCGCAGCAGCATTTGTTGATAGATCACGTTTTACTTGTTGATCGGTGCTATAGCTTTTTACGGACACATTGTTCAGACTTCAAAAGCAATGATTTCTCCTGATATGAGGCACGGCAATCCTTTGCCAGCTCACAACTCTCGTGCTCCTCCCTTGTTGTGAAGAGCTGGTGTGCATGCATTTTCGTTCTCAGTTGTAGTGTGCGTAGCTGCTTCACTCATGCCAAGCAAATACCCCCGGTAGACTGCCTGTGGATGACATACTTATTTTAAGATCTCAGTCCTCCCAGTAGCGTACAACGCCTAGCTATAGCAAGGAGTCCTTGATCATGACCAACGTTGCGCCCAATCAGCTAAGACTCCATGACGATGTAACTCAGCATGAATCATGAACCAGCTGTCACATCTTCGTACAACTCTGTATTTGCCCTAGTGCCCCTCAACCAATGAGTCACAACATGATTCAGATTCACCACAACAACACATCTTTCTCTGACTATGACCACTGCAAATCGGCAAGGTCATCCTACCAAGATATACACAATACAGCGCCTAGTTGCGTGTTCTATTTCCTCTTCGCAACATGTTCGGCTGGAGTGGAGCTGCCCGAGACCCCATGATCTGCTTTGCCCTGATAATAAGCTGGCAGATCATTGCCGCGAGTCAGATTTGCTCCGTTATGGTAGGCGTCGTTGGCACCAATGTGATAGGCCTCTCTGGTGTTCAAAGTGGAAGCGGTGGCATGACTGACCGTATGTGCTCCCAAGACGTCCTTTCCAGCCGCAGCATGAGAAGCCCAGCGCGCACCCTCTCCACGGTTGGTCTGACCGACATAGTTTGGGCCAGGCAAGTGATACACGGTGTACTGCTTTTGGGTCATCTTGACAGCTAAAAGTCTGCAGACATACAAGAGTTTGCGTAAGAAGAAAGTGAGGAGGTCCAGTGCGCACGTCATACGGCGGTGGGCGCTATCGGCTTGAACGTGACGATTTTATCAAGAAGGCTTATCGAGATGCCATTTGATAAGACAGATACTTCCGCGTGACAGCCTTCCGATCTGACATACCGATGCCACAGCTACAAGTAAAAGCCAGATTCAGCCTACCTTGACGACTAAGGGAGACCTTGCGAGAGCCTAGCCCCACGTATATTTTGCTCGAGACCAAGTTTATTTCTCGCAGGGCAAAAAGCAGGGAGTCAGCGGGGAGAGACCTCGGGTGTCTCGATCCCTTCTACCTCGTACAACTTCGAAACCTTCCTGGCAGTTTCACCCTTTCTTTCATCAATGATGACTCATCGCGCCCCGCCCCGCCCTACGCCTTCCGCCTTGCGCCACACGCGTAACCACTAATCCAAAAACTTCGTCTCGACTTTCACCTGCATGCGCGGCGGAAGCAGCGAAATCAATGGGTTGCACCCTGCGGATTCCGCAGAGAAGCTGCTATACGATCCTGTCGACCAGGCTGATTACACCAGCGGCATTTGTACTTTATCAGGCTTGTCATGGTGTATGGGCAACAGCTTCATGCCTTGCGTGCTCAACAGCTTCACGCCACGCTTGGAACCCTGTCCAGTATCTATTGCTGCACATCAGCTTGCAAGAATTGAGCACCCTTGATGTGCTTGAAGTGCTTATGAAGAGCTGCACAAAATTATAGTGACAAGTCCCGAAAATTGATGTCACATTGCTCACAACTCTGATAATAATAGGAAACATCTTCAACTGTCTTCATTTATGCCGTCAAGCCTTCAATATGATCAAATCGTCTAAGAGCATGGCCTCCTTGAGCTTATCCTCCACAAAACCCATGTAGGTTGTGACATCTCCAACAAGCTTGTAAATTGTGGCTTCGGTTTCTTTTTGCTGGGATTTTTGCCCATCAAACATCTACATGATAGGGCTGTCAACCGTCAGGCATGTAATGTTCCAATTTTCAGGATGACTTACGTTGCAAAACATGAGCTTCAACTTATTAACGAGTACACAGTGGTCTTCAATTCTTTGATCAATTGCCGACACTCACTGTCATGCCAATAGTCCAAGCTCTCTTGACCACACTTGTTGGGTATGCCGTTTGATCACTGGAAACCGAGCGAAGTCTATGTGAGCAAGACAAAAACACAAGTGACGCACCATAAAGCCTGAGTTTTGTCTCCAATTTTCTGGAATAGTTTAGTTGGGTTGCACTCCAGTTTTGTATGTCAGCTGAGCTGCACCTAACAAATTCCACATGGCGCCCAACTAACACTTTTGTGCTCAGGTAGGCAGTTGCAATCATCTATAACAAGAATGCTTCACGGAACTTGGTCCAGCAAACTGCAGAAGACGATCTATGTAGACCTAGTAGTATATGTCTGAATTGTCTGAATCAGTGACAAAGGAATCTGCTGTACCCTTGGTTCTATAGCTAGCTCCTATACATCACATCCAAAGCATGCCTTGTTGCATTCACAAGGTAATAATCTTACAGGTCTACAAGGTGCGTATGAGCCCCTCAGGTTTATTTTCAGGCCGCTGATGGGGTGAAGGACAACATCATCTTGGTTGCTTATGCACACTCTGGAGTCCAAGCTGCGGTTGTCATGAACAGACATGAGTGGGACACATGCAAGCAGGTGATGTTCCAGACGTGCCAGCTTGATCATGCATGCTTGACAATCGAGTCATTCAGGTGCAACGGATGCCAAGAACAAGGCTGGGAACTTGTCCCAGCAGATCGCAGCCATGTCATGAGTGACCTTTGCTCGCGAGCCAAACAAGCCATTGAGACTTATCTAACTGAGCAGTGGATGCCATGACTGACCGTCCCGTGCAGTCAACATCAGTGAGCCCAAAGCTTGGGGAACTGTTGGAACATGCATGAATGGGCGTACCAATATGTGCTAGCAAAATGGCAAGCTGAAAGTCTGATGTGCCAGCACTAGCATGGCCTGGAATAGGTTCTTTGTGTTCAGTCAGCAGTATTCCAAAGAAGTTTTCCTAGTTTCAAGTTCGGCACAGCTAGTAGTGGCCAATTTTGCTGCAATGGTTGGTCAGTTGCAGCAAGTCAGAGGCTCATAGGGCATTTTACAAACCCACTACAACACTCCAATTTGCATTGAGCAATGTGACTGGGACTGCTGCCCTCGGGAAGGGACTGTTGCTGATATTGTTGATGGTAGTGTTGTTGGTACTGGTGATAAGACTGCTGCTGGAGCTGTTGCTGGGAGTGTTGATGGTAGTGTTACTAGGACTGCTGATGGGATTCTGCTGTAAGTTTTGCTAGGGCTGTTGCTGGAAACTGTTGCTGGAACTGCTATTGACACTGCTGTTTATGCTGCCAAGACATCTGCTGAGACTGTTGCTGGGACTGCTGCTGAAGGTGCTGCTGGTATTGCTGATACACTGCTGATGAGTGTTGTAGAAACGGGTTTCCTACTGCCTCTGTTTTAGAAAACAATCCTGTCGAGTGATGTGTGGACTGCTGTTGGGACTGTTACTGGAACTGCTGACTCTTGTTGATTGTGCTGCTGGGACAGCTCCCATCACCGGTCTCATTGATTTCCAGATGTTTTGTTTCAGACCTGGCCCCTCGTATCACCCTTCTTCTTACATTTTTGTCTATACTTCCACACTATTACATGTTGATCTTGAAAACGTTTTACAAGCGCATCAACTCTGCGTTTACCTCACATAACCTCACACATTTACTGCAAGAGTATTAGGTTGATGCTGGAGGTCTTTCTCAAGCTCATCGACTTCTCACAGCTCTCACATCCTTTCGAGATTGATCTGGGTGTTGTCACATAACACAACTCTTTTACTATTAAAGTGTTAGGTTGATCATGAACGCCTGTCATGAGCTCATCAAATTGCCACATCTCTCACTTCCTTTCCAGACTTCAGATTTACCTATCAAATGTCAATCAACTCTTAGCCTCACAGTTCTGCGTGATATTTGCCCATATCACAGCGCCTGTTTTGATGTACAGACATCAAATCATATGTCAGCTCGGGTGCACATAGCAGATCTTGCATGTCAACTTGGCTGCACCTAATAGACCTTGCATGTCAGCTCGGCTTCACCTACTAAACACTGCATGTCAGCTAGGCTGCACCTATCAATCATGGCAACTACACTTGTCACAACACAAGGCTTGAAGTTCTCTCTGGATGTTCCTGTTCTATTTGATGAGTCAGTTGGGTTGCAATTGTCCAATTTTGTGTGCCAGCTTGGCTGCACCTAGCAAATCCCGCACGGCACCCAACTGACACTTTCATGTTTGGATATGCCAGGGCAGATGCAATCACCTGGAAACAAGAATGCTTCAAGATATCAGCAATTTGCAGACAAATTGTGCAATCCAGCTTAGACGCAGCCAAACAACTTGTTGTTCCTGGCTGAATGGTGAGCACCAACATGACTACAAGGCCTTAGGGTCATATATCAGATATATATGTCATAAGCTGCTTAGCTGACACTTGAAAGCAGTCACAACAATGTGTGTGGCTTGGCTTGCCGTATGCTAGCTAGGATTTGTTTTGCAAGCTGGGACCGTTTGTCAACCAACTCAGGACCAATTCGGCTGTCTGAATTTGCAGTGTGCACCAGGCAGCTGAGTTGACACATTGCAATTGGGCTGAGCTGACATATCGCAGCCAAGTTGACATATTACAGCTGAGCTGACAAGTGGCAGCTGAGCCGACAGCTGAGCTGACAGACCGCAGCCAAGCTGAAAGATCATGACTGAGCAGACACTGTGATCACCAACTGATCATGTAGATATAGTGTCTCATTCAACAGCCACACTAACCAGCAAATATTAATGCCAGTACTTAAAGCACCCAGTCGTGCTTGCATTGATGTTATGCGCATCTGAGCGCTGCATTGGAAATGGGCACATACGCGATTCCAGTGCGCAACAGTCACAAGGTCTGTATCATCAAACCCAATGACAGTGTGAGGCTGAGCTTAGGGGTTACGATTGAGCCAAGGGATTGCAGCTGAGCATCCTAAGCTGAGCTTGTAAATCTCAGAGGAGCTGACAATCTGCCAATGAGCTGACACTTTGCAGCCCAGCTGACAATTGCAATATGCTGAGACAGCACACTGCGGCCAAGCTGACATTTTGCAGCTGATAGATGACAGCGGAGCTGACATGAACACTATCTGTACCATTTCAAGGATGATGGTGGAACATGATGGCAACGACATTTTCATAAGACAGCGTTCTGAGCTAGTAGGTCTATGACTACAAGTGTGTCAAGCCATCTCGAGACGACTTTCATGAGCCAAAATGCTCGCAAGCACTCAGATGTGCTTGCATTGGTTTTATGCACATCTGAGCTGCACCAGAGTTGGGGTCAGAGTGGTTCCAGTGCACATCAGTCACGTGCTTGTTCACATATGTTCTGCTGGGAGACCCTCCACCTTGGGGCAACAATCTGCAGCCAATCTTGCAACTATTAAATTATTAAATATTTAATTTTTTCTGGTTTTCCAAAATAAGCTGCCAAAGATTTATAATGTTGCTTGTGAATCGAGGCAGTTTGGAAATCCTGATTTTTTTTAAATATTTAATAACACTAAACTTGACCTTCACATGGAAGATCACATGGTGTGACCGACGTGATGGATCAGCACCAAGATGTATGTCCTGCTTTGGAACCGCTGAGGCAGTAGTACGCACCATTGTTTTCCGTAGACATTGACACTATGAGGCCTTTCTTTTGTCTAAATAAAAGGATCACATGCAAGTTTTCAACTTTATTCTAGATCGTCTTGATTTTCCAAGCATATGATCAGGTTTGTATGACAAATGTGATCAGAGTTGTTGGCTGGCCAAAGCGTTGTAATCTCTCTCCCTCTCTGCCCAACTCCCCTAAAGAAATGTAGATCTGACTTGAGCTACGCTAACAACCGAGCCCACTGACTGTCAAATAGGTGTGGAAGGCTTGTTTGACCAAGCAAGTTTGGCTAGCAGGCAACGCTCAGCTGACTGAGCCAATCACCAAGGCTTCGACTTGAGT
>JAABUI010000799.1_pt1 | contig 20686 bp, 12 predicted proteins | sample 5559111 | NCBI WGS metagenome assembly JAABUI01 (sample SAMN10711870, study PRJNA513365) | rock metagenome | isolation source: Antarctica rocks | place: Antarctica: Victoria Land, Buttleship Promontory
GACAGCCACTCACGATGCCCCCGCTGACGGCCGCCACGGTCGGTATTTGCGGGCGCCATTGACCGATACCCGACGACCAAATTGGGGTCCGCGCCGTTTCGCAAGCCGAACCCCCTACGGGAACGACGCAGGTGGCCGCGCTGCAGGTGGCCGGACCGTCCCGCGACACCCGTCCGGTGAAAATTCCCGCAGAGGTACCACCTACGGGACGACCACGCCCGGGTCGTAACCCCGGTTTCAGGCCTCCCAGCCAAGGGCCAACTGATTGCACCCGTCACACAGCGTCGCCGCGTCGGAGATCTCCATCGCCAGACAGACCACCGCGGCCAAACCTCGAACAGGGCTGCCGATGGCATCACCCCTGCCGATCGCCGCGCCGACATCGTCGGCAGCAAGAGTGGCGATTTCATCGTCAGGCACCGTGACGGTCAACAACCGCCGAGGTCGATCGAGATCGCTGCAAGGCGGGGTCTATCGCAAACGACCGTCTGTGATGGACCCGAACCGGTGACAGCGTGCACTTCCTTGTCACGCCTGGCGGGGTCTATCGCAATCACATACCATAATCACCCAAACGAAACAGTGCGACGTCACTGACTTTCGATAGGGTCCTGTTCTGTGGGAGACAAAATCGGCTACGCCAGGGTCAGCACCGCGGACCAGAACCCAGAGATGCAGCTGGACGCGCTGAGCGCCGCCGGGTGTCTGAAGGTCTATACGGACACCGCCACCGGAACCAAGGTCGACCGGCCGCAGTGGATCCGCTGCCTCGAGGATCTGCGACCCGGCGACACTCTGGTCATCTGGAAGATCGACCGACTCGGGCGGAACTTACGGGACCTGATCGACATCGTCACGACCTTGGAAGCCAGGGGAGTGGGAGTGCAGTCGTTGACCAACGGCATCGTGGACACCACTACGGCCCACGGGAAGCTGGTGTTCGGGATGTTTGCATTGATGGCCGACTATGAGGCGGCGTTGATCCGCGAGCGAACGCAGGCCGGTCTGATCGCCGCTCGCAGCCGCGGCCGGCAGGGTGGCCGCAAGCCGAAGATGACCGCGGAGCTGATCGGCAAGGCGCAACGGATGTACAACGCCCGCCAGTTCACCATGGCCGAGATCGCCACATCGTGCGGCGTCACCCCGATGACCGTGTACCGCCACATCCGCACCGATACCGCCGGCGGCATGAGACAGACATCATGATCGAAACAGGACCGTTCTTCAGTCCCGGCTGATCAGATCGCCGCTGACTTATCTCAGAACACGACGTTTCGAGGCCTCCCCGCGATCCCAAAATGGCCCGGCGCGCAGCCTAATGCACGTGGGTCAGTTAGGTCCGGGCATCGACATCGAGTTGCGCTTCGATAACGTCTTCTCGTTCAGTTACATCGATTCGCTTGCTATTCCACGCCTCGCGGAAACCAGCAATGTCCGGGAACAGCGATCGTTCGGTGCGGTTGTATGTAGCGGCCAGATGATCACGCATCTTCTCTTTCACCGGACGCGGGATGATGATGGCGCAGAACGGGACTGACAAAGGTCGTCCCTGGGTACGACTGGGCTCAGTGAAGAGGGTGTGCAGACGTTCCACACCCACGGTTGTCGACGATGCCAACGTGAGTCCGTCTACTCCCGGAAGCCCCGGCTTGTATGGCACCGCTGATGCAATGAAGAGGCCCTCTTGAGCACGCATCCTCGAATCAGGTAAGGCTGGAGAAACTAAAAACGGCCGAGCACTTGCAGCTGACTTGGACAGTGCGGCTCGCAAAGTCCAGCCGTGAGGATCTGCGATCGAGCCATTCGTCGGATGATCGTTGATCGTTGAGTACGTCGGTGCATCCGTTACGTCGAAGGCGAACAGCACTCCGGCCTGTTGGCCGGGCGGTGCGTTCTGACATGCGAACCAAAGGGCTGTCATGGGATTGGGTGTGACGTCTTGCAGCCGTGTGTGAACACCATGGTGTTGGAGCAACGCAAGCATGTGTAAGTCCGTCGCTAGATCGCCAATTTCCCGCGCTAGACCCCAGGCCCGAGCCTCGTCGACGGACGCTAACTCGCGGCGACGGATGTCCAGTTCGCGGGGTAGTGCGCCTGTTTCGGTTACGAAATCACGCACCAGGGACGGGGCGAGCCGCCACTGGTGATCGGCTGCGCCTCGCCACACAAATCGTTTCGTCCGGTTCAACGTTCCGATGCGGGCAAGAGCAAGCATTAGTTCATCCGGAGATCGGGCTTTGAAACCTGACCCTGCTCGAATCCAATCTATGGGAGCCACGTAGGTCCGCTCTCTGATCTCGCTGCGCGTCGTCAGATGGAGCTTACAGTCGAGGACGTCGTCGCATCTGTCGGCAAGCAGGGAGTGGGCCTTGTTCGTGGCTAGAGGCAGGATCTGGATCGACAGTGGGGTCGACTTCGTCGGCAACTGGATGGTCTCGCATCGGGCTGCGACCCTTGATCGTGGAGCCCAGTGACGTGTCTGCAGGTGGAAGCGACGTCACCTGGAAGTGGAACGTTCTTGCGGCGTACAGACAAACTCAGATGGGATTATTTGCAGGGCGCTGCACCACAAGTCCGTGGCCGCAGCCGAACCCGAAGAAATGGATGGCCAAAGATGCAGGTCAAGCTGGACATGGAAGAAGTTACGATCGAGCTGGGTAACAACGGCATCGTCCTCAAGATCGCTGACAACGAAGGCAAGCACGTCGGCAATCTACGTATCGGTCAAGCAACCGTCGAGTGGCGTAAGGGTCGAACCCGCGTGGGCAACGGTACCAAAATCCGGCTAGTCGATCTCGTGGAGTACCTCAACTCCCTTTGAGTGGCTGCCAGGAGCAGAGCCCGCCGCCCGACGACGATCTACGGCCACATCTGTGCGGACAAACCGCCGGAAGCGTGCGTATCGGATAGTTTGGCGCCTCCCTCGCCTAGAGCATTTCCCGTGCGGCGGGCTTAGTTCAGGTCTTGAACCATCACCGGCTGCACTATTCTCAGTTCCGCGAGCCGATGGAGATGTGTGCGAATTTTGGCTGGCACTGGACCGCCGGTGATCAGCAGTCCGCATTCGAGATTCCTCTCAAACGCGGCGCCTGTCAGGTTGGCGCTACCGATCAGCGCTGACCGTCCGTCGACAACCAATATTTTCGCGTGCAGAGACGCTCCGGTGGGTCTGGCCGCACCTGGCCAGCACAGGCGCGCGGCGTCAAGCCCCGGGAATGCGTCCCCGGTGCCATGGAAGGCCGGGTTATCCAGGTGCCGTTCGAACAGGAGCGTGATGTTCGCGCCGTGATTGCGGGCCGCGTGGAGCGCAGCGGCAACGGTGGGCTCCGTGTGGACGGCGTAACCGACGAGTAGCACATCAGTTCGGGCCTGTTCGATGAGCTCGACTACGACGGCGGAGGTCAACCGACTTGTGGTGACGCCGGCGTCCGGGCCGGTCCAGACCACATCTATGGCGGCTTTGCGCGGATCAGGTTCCATTGTCGCTAGCAAAGCGCCAGCGACCAGGTGATAGTCATCGCCGGATAGCTTTGCCGCGAGGATCTGGGTGCAGGCCGTTCGTAGAGGAATGCCGGCGGTGTTCGCTACCAACTTTTGGAGGGCGCCGGGGCCGCCGCGGACTGCCTCGGCGATCAGTTGAAGGTCATAGGTAGGCAATGTCCGGCTGATGGTGACCGCGAGATGGACAGCGGGGTTGTTCACGACAGGAACGCCAGCCGGTCACCAGTGAGGTCGATGAGGACTGCCCGGTCGAGCCACCGGTTGTTCGATTCACAGCTCGTTTCGGATGCGAATAGACAGGCGTGGCATGCGGCACAGTGCAGGGTCTCGGACGGGTCGACCGGTACGTGCTCTGCGCACAGCGGATCCGAGGAACATCGAGCGGCGTCTTCATGCGCCTGGTCGAGGAGGCGTTTGAGGAGCTGGGGTTTGCCGAGGGCGACGAGCCCGCCGAGAGTGCCTTCGCTGTCACTGGCGGCGGTGGACAACAGGATGCCAGCGGCTGGTTCGGTCGCGGTGCCGACGTAGAGCCGTTCCCGGATGCTGGACGAGCCGTAGCCGCATTCGAGTGCTACCTGCCGGATGAGCAGGTGACTCAAGGTGTGAAGCAGCAGGAAGCGCGCCACCGGGAAGCTGTGGTCGACCGGCCGGTCACGGTTGGCCGACCACCGCACAAAAGCCTGTTTGAGCGATTGGATACGTGGGTGGTCCGCCACTCGGGTTTCCCACTCGTGAACTTTGTCCTCATGGAGTTGCAAGAAGACGCCCTCACCGCGTTGCTCGAATGCCGGTACCCAGGTGGCAGCGTTGCGTCCAAGACCTAAACGATTGACCGGGTCGAGCTCACGGCGATCCGGTGCGGTCAGTCGGGTGAAGCCTAGTAGCGCCTGTACTTCTCGAAGGCGGCTGACCAGTACGACCTGGTCGATGAGGTTTTCGTATCCGGTCGGATTTCGGGTCGGGACCGCACGGAAGTCGTCGTCCTGTCGATCGGTGGTAGGCCGGGAGAACAGCCGCCATTCGGCTTGCAGCAGATCCGCTTCTGGTTCTTCGCCGGCCGGTTGTTCTGCGGCGCGGAGGTTTTCGACCGCGGCCCATACCTCTTCGATCGGGGTGTCCCGCAGGGCGCGTAGTTCGGGGACTCGATCGATGAACTGCTGCAGGACCTTGATCGTCGGGAGATCTTCGAGCAGATCCCAGTGTGCTGTGACCAGGTCGGTGGTGGTCTGTTCGTGCGGTAAATGCAGGGCGCTGGCGGTGACGCTGAACCACAGGTTGGATGCGCCGAGCACCATGAGTTTGAGTTGCCGGCCGCACGGCTCGAAACGATGCAGGTGAGGGTGTCGGCCGCGGCAGGTCGGCAGGCTCTCCCATCCGTCGTGACCTGCAGCGTCGGCGATGTTGCGGGAGGCGGAGCATTCTAGGCAGCGCACCGTCACCCGGGGTCCCAGGGTGCTGGAGCTGTCCCGCATGGTCAGTCTCGGACCCGGGCACGGTTCCTTGCCGTGATGCACGAAGTCGACGTACGGGAATTCATCGAGGTGCCCTGATTCGCAGACCACGAGAAACCGCGCGGGCAGGCACGCGCGTTTGCGTTGGTCGCGGACCTGAGCTTGTTGCTGACAGGTGGCGTGCACCCATTTGGCCAGATCAGGACGACGGCCGCTGCGGTGGATGAATTCGAATTGGCCAGGCGGGTCGAGGGGGCCTAGCCGGTGGCAACGAGGGCACCGCAGCCAACGAGGGAACGGGGAGACGGGCACTCCGGTACGAGTCCAAGGGTCGTCGTTGTCCTGGGGGTCCCATGGCGCGGTGCGCAGCGCTCGGACTTGAGGTCCCAGGGTGGCCCGGACCTTTTCCAGCAGCCGCGGCTCGGCGATCGCTTCGGCCCGTTCGAGGCTCCAGACGTCGGTGCCCCTCACGATGACGCTCATGCCGGGTAGGTCGACGACGGCACCGACGCCGGCTGTGGTGATGAGGTGGCTGGGGCGGGCCCCGCCGACGCGGGTGGGTTGACCTTTGAGGGCGGCGTTCGCGTTCCGGGTGGTAGGGAGGCTCATCCAGGATTCTCCTGTGATCGGTCGTAGGTCCAGTTCGGGGCGTCGTCGGTGCTGTTGTCGCGGCGGTCTAGTTGAAACAGCACTTCGGGTTCGACTTCGCGCAGGCTCATCGGGGCTGTCCACTGTTCCCATACCCCGGCGTCGGGTTTGCTCAGCAGCCCGGTGATGTCGGCGCCTGCGGTGTATCCCAGGATCCCGGTTTGCAGATGGTTCCGCAGGTGGTGCCAGCTGTCCAACCGCTTCCGGACCTCATCGTGAACGAGCTTTACCTGGTCCTGGTCGTGGGTCACCCGGGCGGCTCGGCTGGTGAACGCGGCCAGGAACGCGGTGGCGGCAGGCCCGGTGAGGGAGACAACGCCGGCGGCGGTGTTGGGCAACGCTGCTGTGTCGGCCTGCCGGACGGCGGCCGCCAGGACACCGCTCAGGCCGCGGTCCAATGCTCGGTCGCTGAACGGTGTGGTCGTCAAACCTTCTACTCGCATGCCGAAAGTGGCGTGGTCGTAGGCGAAACTTTCGTAGTGGGCGAGGTCCCGGGGCCGGCTCCATTGGTAGAGGGTGATGACCAGGCCGGGTCGGTTCCGGGCTCGGCCGACCCGGGAGGTGGCCTGGATGTATTCTGCGGTGCTTTTGGGTTGGCCGGTGACCAGCATGAGCCCGAGGCGTTGGACGTCGACTCCGACCTGCAGCATCGACGTTGCCAGCAGCACGTCCAAGGCAGGGACGCGGTCCCGCATTTCGGCTCGCATGGCGTCGCCGTCGGGGCCACGCAAAGCCTGCAGGGCCGCGCTGGTGTCCAGCCGCGGGTCGAATGGCCGCTCCAGGTCGGCCAGAGTGGTCGCGATTCTGCTGCTGGGCATCCGGCTGGTCAGCTCGCTGACGGTGGGCCGGCGCCGGCGGGTGCCGACCGACAGCGATGCGAGCCGGTCGGCGATGTCGTCTTCGACCAGCCGGCGCATTCCGGCGAGTTCCCGGGTGGAGGTGAAGTAGTCAACCAGGGTCATGTAGGGGTCGGCGGCGGCGCCGTGTCGGTCATACAGGTACTGGGTGTGTTCCAGAATTGCTGCTGCGACTCGAATCTCGATCGCTTTGAACCGTTCACCCGTGGCGCAGATGCCCCGGTATCGGCGGCTGGGTGTGGCGGCGGTAGGTGGTGTCACGGTGGAGAAGAACGTTTCACCGGCGTCGAGGACCTGCGGCGGGAAAATGGCCAGGTCGCGGGCGAAGACCTGCTCGACCTGATCGCGGGCCCGTCGCACGGTGGCGGTCGAGGCGACCAGGACGGGCCGGACCAGCTGTCCGGCTTGCACGCGGCTGCACAAGGTGTCGATGGCCGTCTCGTACAGACCGACCATGGAACCCAGGGCATCGGAGATCAAGTGCAGCTCATCCTGGATGATCAGGTCCGGCGGGCGCAGCCGCATCGCCGGCTGCTGCGTGGTCGCCGGCAGGCTGCCATTGCGGGGGTGACGGCCGGTGCACCACGTCGCGTCCGGGTTCATCCAGCCGTGGCGGGGACAGCGGCGGTCCACGGTGCCGAACAAGCTGCTGGTGGCCGCTTTCCACGGCAGCTGCGCGAATTTGTCGACCGTGCCGATCACTAACGCCGGGGTGAGCCGGTAGATCTCCTCGTCGGTGACCAACACCGGTAAGCCTTCATCGGGGGAGCGCCGGCGGGTGAAGACACAGTTGCCCTCCGGGTCGGAACAAAAGAGCAGAACCCGGCGGCGTTTGTCGTCGGCATGCAGGTCCCGCCCAGCCGATAGCCGGGCGCCGCACCACGGGCAGGCGGCCAGTTGGAGCGGCCCGCCCAGTGCGTCGTTGACGCCGCGGCTGTCCTCCACTGAGCGTTGCGCTTCGAGGAAGTCGTTGGGTGTCACCGAACTGCCCACCCACAATCCGATCCGGAACGGGATGCTGCCCCACCGTCCGTCGCCGGATGCGAGCCGTTCGCGGCGGAGTTCTTCACATGCGCAGATCAACGCCGCCGCCCGCTGGAACTGTTGGGCCGTCAAGAGTCGCAGGGTGTATCGCATCAGCACTGCGACGCCCTGGGTGCCGTCGCGGGCATCGGCTCCGCTGCCCACCACTCCCTGGAGCCGCCGCAGCGCCAGGGTGAATGCGGTCAAGCCGAGGTAGGCCTCGGTTTTCCCGCCGCCGGTGGGGAAGAAAAGCAGCTGCGCCTGGCCGATCTCGTCGCGGTGGGCATCGGGGTGCTGCGGGTCGGTCAGGCCCGGTAGGCACAGCAGCACGAAGGCGAGTTGGAAGGGACGCCAGCTGCGTTGCTCCGGCACGTCGAATCGCCTCAGCATCTCCTCGAGGCTGCTGCCGGGTGATGCCAGACGAGCTCGGGTGACCTCACTACGGACCCGTTGCAGAGCCATGGCCTGGTTCGCGAAGCGGAACGCCTCCCGGGCGATGCCGTCGCTTCCAAGTAGTGCGACGGCCCGGTCGAGCCGGTCGGCCAGGTCGCCGGCCAGACGAAGGGCGTTGCTGCCCGCCGGTTCGTACAGCCCGATCTCCGGATCCTCGATGCGGTCCCGTTGCGCGGTGAGCCAGGTCCGGTATCCGGATGCCAGCGGCTGCAGGGCCCGAATCAGGTCATCGCGGGCCAGTTCCGGGCTGCCCAGGCGGGCCATGTCCAGGATCAGGCCCGGCATCGATCGGGTGGAACCGGCCACGGTCAGCGGGACGTCCGCGGCGGGAAAGCAGGTGGTGCGAAGTCGCCAGGCCCGCAGCTGGTCGGGTCCAACGTCGGCGTCGACGGCGCACTGCCGGCCGTGGGCGTACTCCCGCTGGCCCCGGTACAGCAGGGCCAGGTGCAGTCGCTCGTTGTCGTGCGCGGACGGCCGCTCGGACAGCTCCGGATCGTTGTGCCCCACAAAGATTGCTGCGGCGCCGTCGAGCGCCGTCACCGTCAGGCCGCTCTGATAGATCCGGGACAGGTCCGGGTTGCCGGTCGGGATGCCTTGGTCGTTGATCAACGCCAGGTCGACGACCCGGGTGCCTTTGCGGACGCGGACCGTGACCCGCAGCACCACCGCCTCCTGCTCGGGGTCGATCACCATCGGCACGTCCTCGACGGACAGCAGGTCAACTTCGACGGTGCCGCCGCCCGGTTGGCGGCGCCACACCGACCGCGGTTTGTCCTGCTCAGTGACATGGATGTCGGACTGGCCGGGGGCGTAGCGGCCCCACGACGACGTCACCGTGATCCGCTCGACGTCGATCGGTACCCGGAACGACAAACCCAGGGCGGAAGCGGCCATCGTGCCGGTGCGAATCACCTGCCCGGTCTCGATGTCGTCGCCCTGCACCTCGCTGGCGCCGGTTAGTTCGCGATCCACCAAGTCCGGGTCATCGGTGTCGGCATCGGCCGGGGACCGCGGTGGCTCGCTCGGGCGGGTACGCGGCACCAACCGGCCCACCAAATATCGCTCCGCCGGCGGCACCCCCGGGGGCAGCTCCTCCCGCTCACCATCCCGCGGCCCCAGTAGGTCCCGCTCCAGCAGGTCCTCCAGAGCAGCGCGGACGCCATAGGACGTCAAGGCGGCAGGAGCAGCGTCAGTTGTCATCGCGAGTAGACGCTACGGCAGCGCACCGACTTGGCAATGAACAACTGTTCCGGGAATCAGACGAACCGCAGGATCAGTCCGAGCGGTTCGAACGGTTGATTCGGAGTGCTGAATCAGGTGCTCGCGAGCGCTGTGTATCCGGCCCGGCGATGGTTTTCTTCCAGCAGCAGGTCGAGCAGCTCGAACCGGGCTCGGCGGCTCACCGTCCACCGGATTCCGATCTTGGTCGGATGGTGCCCGATCTCCAGATCCAGATCCCAGCCGTAGGCCGCCATCACCGCCGCATCGATCTCCGTATGCAGATCGCGCAGAGCAACGATTTCCGGGTCCCGGTCAACAGGGTCATGGACGTGGTTGTACGTCGTTGTCAAACCCCAACCTCGGCCCAGCATCAGCGCGCGCCGCTCGGTATCCAACCGCTCACCGAGGTGTGCGAGTTCCGCCGTCGCCGGTGGCCGGGGCAGCGTCAGAAAGACGTCGGACGGCGCATAGCGAATGTCCGTGCGCATAGTAGAGGTGTACCGAATGGCCCAAATGACATGGGCAGTGGAAGACAGTACGGCCAAGTCAGAGAAGCTGCCGCAGGCAAATACGACAGTAGCCTCGGAGAACACAGGTCCGGTTGGAACCCGAACGGGGAGAAGTACGCTTCCCACCCTTGATATTCCGAGAACAACCTCAAGCCCATCGATAGCTTGGTAAAGCTCGCCTCGGCTCCGTGTATAGAGCCACCAATTGTCTCGGGTCCGCGGTTCCTTATTACGTCGGCGCTCTGGCTTTACGAGACGTTCGACGATCTCAAGTGGTTCAGGGTAGTTCGCAGCCTGCTCGAGCGCCCAGTCTTTGAAGTTGATGATCCACCGGCTGGCTGAACAGTCCGGGCGTTGGTTCAGGTCTTGTCCGATGACATAGGGCTGCAGAACTTCCGCGTTGCGCGGATCTTTGCGGATCAGTGCATTCGCTTCTGCTTCGGTCATGGTGAATCCGAGACCTAAGACGTACGAACCGATGAATGCTGTCCCTTCATTCTCGGCTAGTGGTTGTGGGCGTCCGTCGACTCGGCCGACGGGTTCCAGGTCGGGGCCAATCTGAGGTGCCTCTTCACCGTCGAGCCAGCGAATCGCTTCTGGGCTAACAGGTGCCCGGCTGGCCCAAAGGTCGATGATTTCAAGGTTGGCGCTGTCGCTGGGCCACGGGTGACTGGAGTGGCCGCGACGGATTTCCATGCCGCGACGAAACGCCTCGGCGAGCCCGACCCGAAGGGTGGCGCCTTGGACCAGGGTGTTGGTGGCGATGTAGCCGAGCTGGCCGCGCGGTGAGAGCAGGCGTTCCGCGCGAAGTACGAACCGGGCGGCCAGGTCGGCGCTGCCTTTGATGCCGCGGCCGTCCCACCGTTGCAGCCAGGCGACATAGTCATTGCCCAGAGAGCCGGTGAGTTTCTGTCCGCCGAGGAATGGTGGATTGCCGATGATCGCGTCGAACCCGCAGACCACTGTGTCGGCGAAGACTTCGGGGAAGGCCAGCGGCCAATGCAACGGACGGCGTGGGACGACGCCGGCGGGTCGGCCGGCCTGGACACTGGCGATGTGCTCGCTCAGGCCGGTCTCGTAGTGGGGGGCGACATTTCCGACGGAGATCGAGAGGGCCAAGAATTTTGCGTCGGCTCTCTTGGCAGGTAGTGCGGCGGCCTGCAGTCCAATGCCGGTGACGGCGTCGGCGACGGCGGTCAGCTGACCGGTGAGCCTCAGGGCGTCGGCGAGCAGACTGGTTTTGAAGGCGACGTCCCGGCCCGTGGTGACCGGTTGCGCGGTGATCCGCCGGCGCAGGTCCGCGGCCTGGGCGAGCTGGTCCTCCCATCCTTCGGCGTAAGACAGCACAGCGGGGCCGCCGTCGGGGTCGGCGTGCAGGGTGGTGAGTTGATCCAGAGACGCCAGCCCGAGGAGGCTGTCACCGACAATGAACCGGTCGTCGAGAAATCCGAAGGGCCGTTCGCGGTCCATGGTGACCAGCCATAGGGACAGTTTCGCCATCTCGACGGCCAGCGGGTTGATGTCCACCCCGTACAGGCAGTGCTCGGCGACCAGGCGGCGGGCGTCCAGGGCGACCTGTTCGACTTCGGCGTCGGCGGCGAGTCGGCCCTGTCCGTGGTGGCGGGCCGCGAGCAGGGCCTCGGGGCGGCCTTCGGCCTCCCAGGCTTCGACGAGCCGGTCGGCCAGGTAGCGGCACGCGGCGACCAGGAATGCTCCGGAACCCATGGCGATATCAGCGATCCGCAGATCCAACAGTTCGGTGGAGGGTCGGATCCGCCAGGTGGTCCGGTCGCCGGTTTCCAGAGGTCCGGGCCGGTAGGCCAAAGGCTCGAGAGTGTTACCGGCGATGTCTTCCGCGAGGATCCGCGGGGTGTAATGGGCTCCGGTGCTGGCCCGTCGGGTGCTCGGCGCGACGAACCGTCGGCCGGGCAGGATCACCGACGGGCGGCCCAACTCATCCCACCTCAGCAACGCGGCGTACGGCTCGATCGACTCGGCCAGGACGTTGTCACCGCCGGCCGCGCGTCGTAGACCAGTCCGGTGGTCGACCGACAAGGATGTGGCCCACAGTTTGTCCAACTGGGCGGCGGACAAGCTGGTGCGGGCGGTGAGCCAATTGGTCGGGGCGGCACCGAACTGTTGCAGCTCGTCGAGCGCGGCGGCCAGGCTTACCTCGGCGGGGGGGTTGCCTTTCGGCCAGCCCGCCGGGCGGATCAGCGACAGGGTGACCTCGGCGGCGGTACGGACCTCGAGTTCGAGGAGGCCTTCGTAGACGTACCCGAGTTGCTCGACGTCCAAGGCGCGGAAAGTCAGTCGGCGCCGTTCGCCGCCGACTTCGACGTACTGCACGGCCCGCAGCAGCCGCAGCACCGTCCGGTCGTCGACGGCGGGGGGCCGGGCGCTGGGATCAGTGCCTGCGCTGCGGCGGCCTTCGAACCACGGGTAGCGGTCGGGGTCGAACAGGCCGCCGCCGTAGGCGGGGAGCCGCAGATCCTCGTGAGCGACCCCGGAGTGCAGGGCGCGGCTGACCGCGAGGATGCGGTGCCATGCGCCGGTGCGGTGCTCCAAAGCTTGCGCACCGCTTATCGCTTCAGCGGCCTCGAGTTGTTCGACCAGGCGGCTGATGCTGTAGGCAGCGACGTAGATGTCGTCGTCGCTGGGTAGTAGCCGGCGTTCCTCCGCGAACAGCAGAAACACCAGCCGCATCATCACAGTGACGACGCCGTCGTACAGGTCGTCGTCGGACACACCGTTCAGAACACCACTCTCGGCGTCGAGCCGATCCAACGTCTCCAGCAGCAGCTCCACGGCGTCGCGGACCTGCCGGCCCAGTGTGACGGTGACTTCTTCCTGCGCGCCCAGGCTCTCCAGGAGCAACTCGGGCAGGGGGTCCTGCGCAGCGACGGACAGGAACCGGGATCGGGACAACAGGGCGACAAAGGCCCGGAAAGATTCGGGTTCTTCCCCCCATAGGCTGGCGTCCCAGACGGCGGCGCCGGTAGTTCCGCCGAGTGGTGCCCACACCAGCGCCCACCAACGGCCGTCGGTGACCAACCCGATCGGCACAGATCTGGCTCGGAGCAGCACCGCCAACCGTTCCACCGGGCTCGCTGACCAGCCGTCGGAGACGGTGCGGGCCAACGGATGTGCACCCCAGTCGGTGACCATACCCAGCAATCGCCAGGGCCCCTGGATCGGCGGATCGGATCCGTCGGTTTCCTCGTCCGCAGCGTCGGCAGGCGGCGGCTCGGCGTAGAAACCCAAGTCCGGACGCAGTAGCAGGCCGTACTCGGGAACGGGCTCCGCCATGGACGCAGGTAGGTCGGCGTCGAGCCGCAGATGATCAGCCCAGTCCAACGCGTCGGCCAACACGGCATGCACGGCGACATGACGGGTGGCACCCCGGCTGGCCAAAGCGTCGGCGACGGCCACACGCACGGTGCTGCGAGGTGCGGCGGCGATCTCCGGCAGACCGTTGGGAAAGGCCCGGTCGGCGACCGGCAGGGTGAGGAACGGGCCCGACGTCTGTATCAGCTCGAGCCACGACTGGCGGCGGCGGGCGGCCTCGCCGGCGCTGTACCGCGGCCGCCGCCGAACCACCATCATAGCCCGTCCGGGACTGCCAGCACCACGGCGAACGGAAAGACCAATTCGCGGACATCGCCGTGTCGCCGATCCAGCAGCGCCAATTCTCGGGTCTTTGTGTCATCCAGGGTGTCGAGTCGGTCCTGCCAAGCCCGGCGATCCCGGTCGAACTGCTGCCGCTCGGCCTGATCCAGGTCGTCAAAGGCCAGTTGGACAGCATCTGGTTGCGCCAACGCCCCGGTCAACGTCGCCCGCAGCTGGTCGAACACTGCGGCGGTGTGGGTGCGGGCCCGGTCCAGTTGCCGGCTGAGGTCCGCGGCCCGGGCCTCCTTTTGTGTTTGGGCCCGCAGATTGATGTCCTGTACCAACTGTGGTGTCAGATCCAGCCACTGTGAAGCCAGCCGCTGCCGATCTGCGGCCGGTGCCGGCCGGCAGGCGGTGGGCTCCAGGGCCGCTTCGACCGCGGAACGCAACTCCTGGTAGCCCTTCTGCTGCAAATCGATCCGCCGCGAACGACCAACAGTTGGCAGCTCCCGACCGGCGAGCACGATCTCCTCGTGCAGCCGGCCGCCATCGGCCCCCACGATGACCAGCCTTGCGATGACCATGACAATCGGGCCACGGAGCGCCAGATCGGCGGGCGGCGTGAAACGCACGGCCGTGACCCGGTGCAGGTCAGTGCGGCCACCCCAGACGGCGCTACGGAGCAAACGAGTGGCCTGAGCAACCAACGGGTGCCCCAGGTGGCCCATGACCACATCGTCGCGGCCACGGGCCACGTCGGCATCGAAGGTCAACGGTCGCGGCACACCCGAGAGGGGATCGGGCAGGTCAGCGACCGTCCGCTCCCAGCCAGCTCGTAGCTCCGGCGGGACGATCTCCCCTGTCGCACCGTCGATCAGGGCCGGCTGTTGCGCCAACGCAAGGGCAGTGTCAACCACCCGACGGACATTCGCCGGAGCCACATGCAAACGCTCGATAGAGGTTTCGAGTTGCGCCCGCAGTCGTTGGGCCTGCTCGCGTAGGTTCTGTTCGGCTCGTAAAGCGCTGGTCGTCAGCTTCGGTTTGACCTCCAGCGGATCGATCAACAGAGGCCGGCCGAGCATCCGCGCTTCGACAGCCCCCGCCAACACCGGGTTCACGCTACCGAGGTCCCGTCGTTCTGCTGCGACTTTCCTGGCCACCCTGGACAGAAACTCCAGGTCGCCGTCGTAGGAGCCGGCAGATGCGGTGCGCCATCCGGCCCCGACGAAGTGCACGACGTCTACTTCGGTGTCCTGCCCGTAGCGATCGACGCGGCCGATGCGCTGTTCCAGCCGGTTGGGGTTGAACGGGATGTCGTAATGAATCACCGTGTGGCAGTGCCTTTGCAGGTCGATGCCCTCGCTCGCAGAGTCAGTAGCAAGAAGGATGCGCAGCGGGTCCCGGTCGGGCGCGGCCTGAAAGGCATCCTTCAGGTGCTCTCGCTTGCTCTCATCCATCCCGCCGAACAACAATCCCAACCTCTCACCACCCAAGCCGCGGGCAGCCAGCAGGCCGGCCAGCCAATTTTGCGTGGCCCGGTACTCGGTGAACACGATGACACGTGTGCTGCTACCCGGTGGGCACAGTCGCCGCAACTCGGCGACCAACGCCTCGGCCTTACTGTCGGCCGGCTCGGCCCGCCGGTCAGCCCAGCGGGAAAGATCTTCGAGCAGGGCGGTTTGCCGCTCATCCACACCACCGGTCGCGGCGGCGGCCTGGTTCAGCAGGTCCCGCTCAGCCTCATCGGTGTCGGACTCGTCCTCCCACGTTAAGGCGTCAACCAGCCAGTCCGGCATCTCCTCCTGCATGGCAGGTACTCCAGCCTTTGCAACGGTGTCCCGGTGCACCTGCAACGTCAGGGCGAAGGCCGCGGGGGAGGAGAACAGCCGCTTTTTCAACAACAGGCTGATCAGGTCGCCCGCCCGGACGCCGGCCGCCCCGGGGATCCGTTGCCGGGCGTGGGCGTAGGCCAGCAAAAGATCATGCCCGGCCCGTTCGTCGTCGGTGTAGCTGACCTCGATCGCCCGGGCCAGCCGGCCAGGGAAACGCCGGCTGCCATCGGGCAGCTTCAAATCGTCCTTAAGCCGGCGGACCATCACCTGCTGCACCACAAGTGGATCAGGCTCCGCACCTCGGGCGAATCGTTGCGGGTCCAGCATTTCCAGCAATGCCTGCCACGACTCCGGATATCCGTTATGTGGAGTTGCCGACAAGAACAGCCGGTGCTGTGCATAGGCACCCACTCGTCGCACGGCGCGGGTCTGCAAACTATCGATGGCATACCGTCGACCGCTACCCGGTGCCGGCGGGGCACAGTGATGCGCCTCGTCGACCACCAGGATGTCGAAGAACCCGGGGTGCTGAGCATTCGGGGTCAGCACCTCATCGAGCAGGCGCTGAACTCGCGGAGTACGCAGCCACGGGAGGCTGACAATCGTTCGTGGGAACACCGAAAACGGGTTCGCTTCCAAGCCGTGGCTGCGGCGCAGCGCCTTCAACGCGGCGGCGTCCAGGACCGTGAAAGCCAGGCCGAATTTCTCTTGCAACTCAACACGCCACTTGCCGGTCAGCGGGGCCGGGCAAACCACCAGCACGCGACGGGCCCGGTTACGCAGCAGCATTTCCTGCACCACCAATCCAGCCTCGACGGTTTTACCCAGTCCGACGTCATCAGCGATCAGCAAGTTGACCCGCGGCATGGCCAGCGCCTTCGCCACCGGTTCAAGCTGATAGTCCTCGATGGTGATACCCGCCCGGAACGGTGCCTGCAACGTGTCATCGTCGGCACTGGCCACCGTGCCCCACCGCACGGCATCCAGGAACGCACCTAGGACCTGAGGGTCATCCCAGCCCGTCTCGGTGACGGCCGGCAAGCGCGTCTCTGGCAGCACTTCGCGGCCCGGTTCCACCTCCCAGACGACGGTCAGTTCATCACCCAAGTCGTCGTCGCTCACGCTGGTCAGAGTCACCAGCGTGCGTCCCGGTAGGTCGGGAGCCAGCTCATCTCGTGGTTGGCTACTGGTGCTACGGCGATTCACCACCCACTGCTGGCCGCGTACCCGAACCAACTCGCCCACCTCAGGCGCGATGTCGACGGTCCGTCCAATGTGCACGAAGAGAGGGTAGCCGCGGCAGCACCAACAAAAAGAGCAGGTGGCTACGGGCAGGACCTTCACCAACGACAGCAACGTGCCCAACCCGCTCGGCCCGCTCCATGGCTGGTCGTGGGGGGTGTCTGCCATAACGGTAGCAACATCAGCTAAGCCGGACCGGCGCCCACCTTGTGCGTGTCGTTCTTGCTGGTCGCAGGTCAGCAGGGGTTCAGATACGACGTCCGAAACCGATCCTTTTCGGACACTCCCGAGCTCGGTCGCGACACGCCGAGCCGAAACCGTCCAAAATCCGTGACCGAAAGTCGAAGTGTCCGCAACCCACCATCGGGTTTCGGACATAATCGACGCTACGGATCGCGCCCGAGCTGGTGCAGATGGGGGAGCCCGACGGACATCGGCGCTTGCACGCACAGTGGAAGAGCGCCACCCGCGCGGCACGCCGCCCAGGCTGAATCAACGCGAGACGGCGCCCCGCCGGTTGATTTGATTGACGGGCTTGCGCTGTGCGACCTGCTGAAACAGTACGAATTGGGCGTCCGCACCACCACTAGGCAGGTCAAGGACATCGCCGTCGAACGTGATTTCTTCGCTCAGCTCTAGCCCATATAGGAAGCCTGCTGCAGGCGGAGGAGAAGAAGTGAGGCGACCAGGGATGGGTTACCAGTACGGTCACCCGGCACTGGGGTATGGCCGGGCGTCGCGGTACGGTGCCGGTTGCTGTGGTTGGAGCTGCAGCAGACCGTTGCCCTGGGGAGGTCAATCCATGCCGCCGAAACGTCGTGGGTCAGGCGATGACAGTCAGTTCAGCTTCGATTCGACAGTCTCTGGGGAGAGCCCGAAGGAGTCCGTGATGAATCGGTACGGCGAGCGAGCGCAACGCCGCCAGCAGTTTCTGGCGCCGAGGTACGTGATGATCCCGGATCCTGAGGTCTTCTTTCGGGTGTTGGGTCAGGAGATCGAGAACCAGGTGTTCGAGCTGAGGGATCAGCTGGCGGGCCGGATCTGCTGGTGGAGGGCTATCTGGAGAAGGTGGGCCGGCTGAACGCGGCGCGGTTGCAGGCGGAGGAAGTGGTGCTGGCGGAGCTGCTCGCGGCGCCGGAGGACACGCAGGACGAGAACGATCCGGGGAGCAACCCGGCCGCGGCCTGGGCGATGTCGTTCCAGCAGCTGTAGCAGGACAGCTTGGATCGCTGACCTCACCCGCGGTGACCGCCGGCATTATCTCGGGGGCCGCCAGTCCTTCTGAGGTCGCCCGGTTCCGGCCGCCGCCGGGTGGGCAGCTGACTCCGTCGGGCGCGAAAGCCCGGGTGGAGGCGAACCTGGCCGCCATCCACCTCCCGGCGTTTGGAGGAAGAGCACCGTCCGGCGACGACCGATGAGCGGCAAGTTCTGGCGGCCTGGTCGTCCTGGGGCGCGGTTCCGCAGGTGTTCGACCGCGGCCGGGACGAGTTCGCCGACGAGGGGGCCGCGCTGGAGGGTCTGCTGACGCCGGCCGAGTTCGACGCCGCTCGCCGTACTACGGTGAATGGCAGAGACGCTCACACCTGCACATGGCGGCGTAGGAGCAGCCGAGGGGCGTCGCGTGCTGGCCATGAGCAGTGCGGAGCTTAGGGCAGGATGGGTCGGTGACCGGCGACGACGAGCTCGAACGTGAGCTGCCCGCGGACTACGGCGAGTTGTTGGCCCAAGTGAAACAGGAGGTTCGGTCCGCGCGGGTCCGAGCCGCCCGCGTGATCAACTCCGAGTTGATCGAAATGTACTGGCGAATCGGCAAATTGATTCTCTTCAGGCAGGAAGATCAAGGTTGGGGAAGCAGAGTCATCGACCGGCTGTCGGCCGATCTGCGCGCGGAGTTCCCGGGCATGAAGGGCTTCGCCCGGCGGACCCTGGTCTACATGCGGACGTTCGCCGCCGCGTGGCCCGATCCGATTGCGCAAGACCCTCTTGCGCAATTGCCGTGGAGCCACATCATCACCCTCCTGGACAAGGTGAAAGATCCAGCTGCCCGGAACTGGTACGCCGGCGAGGATGTCCGAAACGGCTGGTCAGTGGCCGTCCTGACTCATCACATCACCAACGACCGGCACGCTCGGGTCGGTGCGGCGCCCAACAATTTCTCCGAGGTGCTGCCGCCCGCGGAGTCCGACCAGACCAGGGAACTGCTCCAGGACCCCTACGACCTGGACTTCCTGGCGCTGGAGCCGCATCACACCGAACGCGACCTCGAGGATGCCCTGGTGGCGCGGCTGACCCACTTTCTGTCGGAGTTGGGCTCCGGGTTCGCGTTCGTCGGCCGCCAGTACAAGCTGTCCATCGGCCGGAGCGACTACTTCATCGACCTCCTGTTCTACCATCTGGGACTCCGACGATTCATTGTGTTCGAATTGAAATCTGTTGCGGCGCAACCCGAACACATCGGCAAACTAAACTTTTATGTCAACGCAGTCGACGACCTTCTCCGCAAGCAGGAGCACGGCGACGGATCGACCATCGGAATCCTGCTGGCCGCCGACCGGGACGAGGTCGCCGTCCAGTACGCCCTCCGCGGGCTGAGCACGCCACTGGCGATCTCCACCTACACGACCCACCGGTCGCTACCAGATGAGATCCGCCCCGCACTGCCCAGCATCGAGGAACTCACCGAGATCGTCCGTGACACTCAGCATGACGAGCGAAGATCGGAGCCTGGCCACGACCGCCAGCTGCCCGGCTAGCCAGTCCAGCAGACCGGCGGCGCGTCGAACTGCGGCCGCTTTTACGGGCGCCCACAAGCGCAGCGGTGCGCCGCTTCGCCGCCGCTGGGGCGCCGGCCTAGCTGTCGGGTCGATCGGGAATGATCCCGGTCATTGACGCTCATGCCGGCCGGTGGGGGCGGTCCGACCCCGTCACCCAGACCGGCCGACCGCTGCCGGGCCGGACACCGCACCAGGTGGTGTCTCAGCTGATCTACCGTGTGCTCGGCCCGTACCCCGACGATGTCCGGCCGGTCCTGGACCTGCATGGCCGGCCGACCGGCCGCTCTGAAAAAGGACACCGCCGCGCGCAACAACATGCCGGTGCTGGCGCTGCGGCGGCTGCATGAGCAGGTCATCGGCGAAGCCCGCCGGGTACCACTGGATCCGGCGATCACCGCCCGAGCCGCCGCCCGGTCCGGACCATTCGATGACCACCAAGCGCGCCGGGTGATCGCCGAAACGCTCGGCGTCCAGCGCCCGGAGCCGTGGGCAGCGACGACGGCCGACAGCTGGGCGGTGCACACCTGCCTCAACGCCCTGGCGGCGCTGGGCCCGCAACCGCTGCAAGTGCTCCTGAGCGTCGTGCAGCGTTCCCGCCGCGGCAAGAACATCCCACCACTGCCCGCCGCGCACCTGGCGTTTCTGCTGGCGCTGCATTCCCAGGACGTTGACCGCCGCCCCGATGGCCGCTGGCAGGTCCACAGTGACCGGCGACCACCGCAACGACATCAACGGCTTGTCGCCGCGATGGGAAACCGGGTGTTCACCAGGCAGGGAATCGCGCAGGTGCTGATCGGCCTTGGCTACGCCGCCAGCTCCGCGACCGGGCAGACGCTGGACCGCCACCCCATGATCGCCCACATCGGACCCGACCAGTACGCCCTGGCCAGCCTCACCGGGTCCCTCTGATCGACACAGTCCCAAGTGATGCCCCGCCAAGGTTCCCACACCGTCGTCACGCCCCGCATCCGCTGACAGCAACGCGGGTTTGTCGTGCAGGGCGGCGTTTTCGCGGGGGCGGGAAAGCCAGTCGATGGCGTTCTTCAACACCGCTGAGACGCTGCCGTTGTTCGCCGGTGTCACCAACAGCACGGCGTCGGCGGCGCCGACCTGCGCGCGCAGCCTGGCTACCGGTGGCGGTGGTTGAGCTGTATCGAGGTCCTGGTTGTAGAACGGCAGGGCGTCGAGGCCCTCGGCGTTCTGCACGGTCACACCGGCAGGCGCGGCGCGTGGTGCGACGGCAGCGATCTGCGTGCTGATGGACGCGGCCCGAAGGCTGCCGAACAACAAGGCGGACAAGTCCAGGACGACCAACGCCGCACCGACCGCGTGATCGTGCCCAGCCCCACGCAGAGCCCAGCGGCAACAGCCACGCGCATCCGCGGCCTGACCGGTCACCGCCCCACCCTCTTGCTTGCGCCGGACGCGGTGAAAGTCGCGAGTCCGGTTCTGAGGGGGCCGGGCGCAGTAATGCGTCCGGCCTACCCGACCCTGCACCCGCAACCCCACGACAACGCCCGAGCTCAACGAGGTTCATAATCACCTGCCCGTAGCTTGCCGGGCGCA
>JAABUI010000801.1_pt1 | contig 20647 bp, 15 predicted proteins | sample 5559111 | NCBI WGS metagenome assembly JAABUI01 (sample SAMN10711870, study PRJNA513365) | rock metagenome | isolation source: Antarctica rocks | place: Antarctica: Victoria Land, Buttleship Promontory
CTATTACCTTCTCTATAATAATCGTTATTATCGCCTTAATAAACTAAATATTAAGATATAGGCTTTATATCTTAAAACTAGAATAGTAATACTATCGGATCTACTACCGAACTTTAGAGCGAGAAATCATTTAGTAGCGACGACCTAGAGAAGGGAGGCTACACCTCCTATATCTCCTCCACCTATTACGACACCTATACCCGTCGCGATAACTCCTATACTAGCTCCTAATAAGGATATAGGTAGCCTATTAATACGATAATTAAGATTTTAACGTTAAATACTATTAATAATTTAAATATATCTACTAGCTTAATTACTTTAAAATCTCTATCGGTAAGTACACCTCTAGCCTCTACTAATCTACCACCTTCGGAAGAACCTTAGCTATCTCCTCCTCGACGAAATCGAGTGCTTTCGTCGCTCCCTAACGCTAATCTACCGAGGCCTAACCTACTAAGGCCTAACCCACCGAGGCTAAGTAGTCTAGTTAAGGTAGAAGACTAGATTCGATTCGGCGATTAGTATTACGATATTAGGAGAAAGGATAATAACTATAATAAGTATAAGTATAGAAACGCATCTCGAATACTCTTTAATATAGGCCTTCCTATTAGTATCGTCTAATAGAAGAAGGACTATAATATCGTAATAATAAACTAGTAGAACTAGCTGAAGATAAAGCCTAGTATAGGCCTCTAGTACGCTTATCACGCTAGCGAGTTTACGAGGTAGGATTTACTACGTCGGATAGCTAATTAGAGGCTAGAAATTAGCCTAGAAAGTAGCCCGGAGCTAGCAGCTAATTAGAGGTAAATAAATTATAAAGGTTCGTCTATTAAACCTCCTTATTTAACTCTAAATCCGAAGCATTTACTATAAATACTATATACGGAGTTATCCGTAGTTAGTATTATACACGTTTTATTATCCGCCGCTAGTAGCCGCTAACGATAATTATACTAATTTTCGGTGCGTTGCGGCTCTACGGTAATAAATACACCCGCAGAGCCGCGTAATCTATATTTTTAAGCCTTATCCACCTCTATAGATCTAACACTTCGTAGGCCTATAGGTGCTCTAATCTATATAGGTTCCTCTAGAGTCTTATCGGACTCTATAGAGGACCTCCTACTACATATCCTATCGCCTCCGTCGGCTATGCTAGCCTTATAAGCGACGATAGTAGACTAAACCCAGCTACTATAAGATAACCGATATAGTGTTAACGAGGAGATAGATTCTAACGATAGCCGTCTTAACCGCGAGGGCTCCTTAGATAATAACGTCCTAATAGAGACTCCGGCTATCTCTAAGCACCTATTAAGAGGCCTAGAGACTTAGTAGTACGAGAATAATCGGACTTATAGGTTAGTCTAGAAAAACGGATATACGACCGGCGTTTTTTAATAAAACGTCGCTATTTAGTTACTTCTTATTAGTTAGTCTTATTAGTCTATTCTTATTATTCTCTCGTATATCTAGCTAGCTACCTCTCTACTACGTCCCTAATAATTAATCCCTACTTTACGAAATAATTTACCTAGATTAGACCTATCCCCCTAAGCACGAATTGCATCCCTTAAGAAGCGTTTAAAATTAGCTAGTTTATCCCTATAGAACTCGTATAAATAGCTATACTTCTTTAACTAGGCCTTTAAGACCGTAAATAACGTCTCGATAGGGTTAAAGTTAGGCGAATATACTAGTAAAAAGGCTAGCGTTATACTAGCTAAATCGTATATATCCTAAAGCTCCTAGCTATAATAGATCTTTACGTTATTAAGGATAATAACCGAACGTAGCCTACCTAGGGCTACGGGTATATAGAGAGGAAGCACCCTATAACGTACGAAGTTATTAAATATCCTCTTATTAACCGAGCTATAATACACCTCCTAGGCTACGTAGCCATCTACCGTGTATACGGGCAACACCATCGGCAAATCTCAAAAGTTTATGTTAAATCCGGATTTACTAACTCCGGAAATGTAGGTAAAATCGTGATTTTATCGCAATTAGCAAATGCGCGAGCTGATATCACGATTTTAGCAGGTTTCGCAGGTTTCGCAGGTTTAGCAAAATCACGATTTTTTAGCAAATCACGTGATTTTAAAAAGTTTTATTTTTTCGATTTTTTTAATGTTCATGATCGACCAAAACACTCGGGAAGGCTATAGGGGATGGACCACTAACACCACCTAAAATCAGACCCCAAATTCGGTCGATTCGGCCGATTCTCTCGCGGGGGTGGTGCCCAGGGTAGTGCTCGGGGTGGTCGTGCTTAGGGTAATGCGTAGGGTCATGCGTAAAGCGATGATAGTAGTGCGCTAGGCCACGGAAGGCCTTCGGGGCCACGGTCGTAAGGCCTTCGGGCCACGGTCGTAAGGCCTTCGGGCCACGGTCATAAGGCCTTCGGGGGTTCGTACGGCTAAATTTTAGGGTTGCTAATATAGCTAAAAGCGTTGGACATGGGCGGAACGTGCGGAACGTGCGAAACGTGCTAAATCGTGCTAAAACCTGATTTTTCCGATAATATCCAAAAAAGCGTGCTAACATAAACTTTTGAGATTTGCCGATGTAATAAGGTTGCGGAGATAGGTGCGACCGTGTAGGGCTGAGGAGTCTGCTACACTACCTTATCTCATAGTTATGAGTGTACTCAGCTTCAAATTCGACTGTTTAGGACCTCATATTGAGCAATTGGGTGGATTTTATCAATTTGCTATGAAATCCCGAATTTTGGTGTGCGTTTGCGGGGCCGACGGGGAAAAACCGCGCTACTACAGAGTTTTTACAGGTACGATAACATCATACTCTTCCACAAAGCCGTGACAGCATATCGACACTCTAGAGACCCACTGCACCATCGATCAACTTGTTGTTCAAGAATTTCCCTTCAGCATTGAAGACACTCCACAGTTCAAGGACAAGTTTGCGGCCAGAAATCACTGGTTCCGGATTTGGCTTGGTCGGGGGCTGTGCAATGCTAGCGTCGAATCGACCTTACCACGTCTCTGACTACGCAGCACAATGAACTTCAGGACAAGGATTAGCTTTGTGCTAGACCGATGTGGGTCGATTGCCATTCGAGGGGAGGAGGCAAGAGTGTCGACGTTTTACACTTCTCAGCATCTTCCACGGCTACCACGACGCCCCCCATAAGTGGACGAGCCTGTTGACACTGGTCTGTCTTCATTCTCTAATGGCACTCCAGTGGCGAAGAAGGAATGTTTGCGGAAGATTGCCTGTACCGAAAGCAAACACCCGCTGTGAGGGAGACTGTCTGGGGTTTGCTCTTGCGACATCACACATCGGTCAAACAAAGTGCAGCGAGCATTGACAAAACAAGTGGTATGATATAGGACTCTTGGGCCTTATTCCGGATCTTGCGTCGTGGTATTCACTTTGGTGCTAACAGCGCCTACTTCAGGAAGACCCACCACCCCACTGTAACCTGTCTCCATATCGTGCCTTCCTCCGGTAGTCCCAACGTCAAAGTCAAATTGTACCGACCGCCCACGAGACTTCTCGATCTATAAAACAAAAATACTGCATCTTTACTCACGCAGCATCACATATCTTCTGCCGGTGTCTGACTCCGGAGACGAGCTTCAAGTCGGGTTTCATCAACCAATAAACTCAGTGACTGGGCTGATGACCGGACCATGACGGACGCTGAGAATGATGGACCGACAATGCCGCTGCCACCTCCTAGCACTGCCCGCCGCCCGCGAGCGCCCACAATAACAATCAATACATCTTCAGTCAGTCCTCGGATCTTTTGAAGCTTTTCCCCTTCGCTGATTTATTTCATAGGGCGAACAGAACGAGGAGCGTGATCACGAGCCTGCCCCATTGTTGAGCGAATCACCGCACCCAGATCTCAGGGCATCACATTCTTTTGACAGTAACCGACCTACTTCTCCCCACAATGTTTCGTCTCCCACATCTAAGTGGACTGATCATCGGTCCCACAATTTTTTGGCCGTGCCAAACACTCGCTCGAGGGGAAACTCCGTTGACTCGGACGACCAGGGTCATTCTCCAACGACCTACAGCGGTGAGACCTCTGTGTCTTCCTTGACCTCGACGGCGGGAGATGGGGCCAATACCACGATCAGTAATGATAATATAATCAATGATGAAGACGCACTGAAGCCCGACAATGAGGAAGCTGAAGCAAATTTTCAAGTGGAGGAAAACAAGTTTGCCTTCTCTCCAGGCCAATTGAGCAAGATGCTGAACCCGAAAAGTCTTGCCGCTTTTTACGCGATGGGGGGACTGAGAGGTTTGGAGAAAGGGTTGCGTACGGACTGCGCCATAGGCTTGTCTCCTGATGAAAAGCAACTCGACGGAACGGTATCATTTGAGCAGGCTGTCGCATTCGGTCGAGATAACCATGACGCAGAGCCAGCCGCCCCACTTCTGAAGAGGGCGACAACGACTGGCCCAAGCAAAATTACAGAAGACTCTTTCAAGGACCGCAAGCGAATCTTCAAAGAGAACCGTCTACCGGAAAAGAAGGCAAAGAGCTTTTTAGAACTTGCGTGGATGACGTTCAATGATAAGATCTTGATCCTATTATCGGTTGCCGCTGTTGTCTCTCTGGCCTTGGGCATCTATCAATCGTTGATTCCTCAGCCAAAGGGTGAAGCGCCGGTAGAATGGGTTGAGGGTGTGGCCATCATGGTAGCCATTGTCATTGTTGTTATCGTGGGATCCGCAAATGACTACCAGAAAGAACGGCAGTTCATCAAGCTGAATAGAAAAAAAGACGACAGGGTTGTGAAGGTCATCCGGTCGGGAAAGTCCCGGGAAATTTCAGTACATGATATTCTTGTCGGGGATCTTATGCACCTTGAGCCAGGCGACATGATTCCAGTTGACGGCATCTTCATTTCAGGACACAATCTCAATTGTGATGAGTCTTCGGCTACAGGAGAATCCGACCTGCTCAGGAAGTACTCAGGCGATAAGGTCTATGCTGCTATTGACGCGCATCGTAGCGTTACTAAGATGGATCCCTTTATTATTTCAGGTGGCAAGGTCACTGAAGGTATTGGCACATTCCTCGTCACTGCCGTTGGCGTCAACTCCACTCACGGCAGAATCATTATGTCCTTCCAGGATGAGCCACAAACCACGCCTCTGCAAATGAAGCTTCATGGTCTCGCTGACTGGATCGCGAAATTAGCTCTAGCGGCGGGTCTAATTCTCTTCGTAGTAACCTTTATTCGATTTCTGGTACAGATCAAGCATATTCCCGGCGGCGCAAGCGCAAAGGGACAGCGGTTTCTTCAGGTCTTTATCGTGGCTGTTACCATTGTGGTCGTCGCCGTCCCGGAGGGATTGCCGCTTGCTGTCACGTTAGCTTTAGCTTTTGCGACTACCAGGATGTTGAAGGATCAGAATCTAGTCCGGCTGCTGCAGGCTTGTGAAACAATGGGGAACGCTACGACAATTTGCTCCGACAAAACTGGGACTCTCACCCAGAACAAGATGTCTACCGTTGCTGGCATCCTTGGAACAACCGCTCGATTTGGAGGGAAAAGAAGTCCTGATACGTCCGCCTCGACTTCGCCCGATTCACCCACCAAAGGCAAAGTGGCTGCGATCTCGCCTAGTACTGAAGATGTTCCAGCTGCTGATTTCGTGTCGTCAATCGCTGACGATGTCAAAGAATTATTGAAACAGTCGATCGCGATCAATTCGACAGCCTTTGAGAGCGAAGATGAAAAGGGCCACCCAATTTTCATAGGCTCGAAGACAGAGACGGCTCTACTCGACTTCGCGCGCGAATACCTTGCAATGGGTTCCGTCAGTCATGAGAGAGATGTCAATGTGGTACAGCTCATTCCCTTCGACTCTGGCAGGAAGTGCATGGCTGTTGTCTTCAGGCTTCGTGACAAGCGGTACCGAATGCTCGTCAAAGGAGCCTCAGAGATCCTGTTGGAAAGATGCTCGCAAATAATCCAGGATCCTACGTTAAATGTTTCCGAGACTAAGATGACGCATGAAACAACCCAAATACTTGAGCAAACGATTAATGCCTATGCTTCACGGTCATTGCGCACGATTGGTCTTCTCTACAAAGACTTTAATCAATGGCCTCCTCGAGGCGTGCCAACTGAAAAAGACGACGCTAAGCTCGCTGTGTTTGACAAAGTATTTAGAGACATGGTCTTTCTTGGTATTGTTGGAATACAGGATCCGCTTCGAATGGGAGTTGCTGCTGCAGTCTCTGCTTGCCAAGAAGCCGGTGTTGTAGTACGCATGGTCACGGGTGACAACCTCCTGACTGCTAAGGCTATTGCTGGAGAGTGTGGAATATACACGGAAGGGGGTATGGTCATGGAAGGTCCAAACTTCCGCAAACTAAGCGATATGGAAAGGAACCAAATGATACCAAAGCTTCAAGTACTTGCACGGTCCAGTCCAGATGATAAGCGCCTCTTGGTTGAGCATTTGAAGCTTTTGGGAGAAACAGTGGCTGTGACAGGAGATGGCACGAACGACGCGCCTGCGCTGAAAAGGGCCGACGTAGGGTTCTCTATGGGTATTGCAGGGACTGAAGTAGCAAAAGAGGCTTCTGATATTATCTTGATGGATGATAATTTTGCCTCGATTGTCAAAGCGATAATGTGGGGCAGAGCTGTCAATGACTCCGTCAAGAAATTTCTCCAGGTCGGTTATTGATCCCAGTCGCGTTTCGTATGAGCTGATGTGAGATAGTTCCAAATTACCGTTAATATTACTGCGGTATTCCTGACGTTCATTTCCGCGGTAGCCAGCAATACTGAAACGTCGGTTTTGACCGCAGTCCAGCTTCTTTGGGTCAACCTCATCATGGATACCTTCGCTGCCCTTGCTTTAGCTACCGATCCTCCAACACGAAGCATACTCAACCGCAAGCCGGAACCTAAGTCAGCGCCTCTGATCACTGTGCCCATGTGGAAGATGATCATTGGGCAGTCTATATTTCAACTGGCTATCACGTTGGTGTTATACTTCGGGGGGACGTCGTTCCTTTCATATCAAAGTAAGCGTGAAGGGGACCAACTGCAGACCTTGGTTTTCAATACCTTTGTTTGGATGCAAATATTCAACCAGTACAACTGTCGGCGACTTGACAATAAGCTCAACATCCTTGAAGGAGTACAGAGAAATTGGTTTTTCATCGGCATTCAACTCATCATTGCTGGAGGCCAAATCATGATTGTGGAGGTTGGTGGTGCTGCGTTCTCTACACACCGGCTCAACTCTGCTCAATGGGGTTACTCGATAGTGATTGGCTTTCTCTCGATACCATTGGCCGCTGTGTTACGTGCCATTCCAGATGATTGGATACGACGTTGCATTCCCTCTCCCTTGTTTGGAAAAGCAACACCCAAGGTACTGGTGTCAGATGAGGAGCGACAGGTCGAATGGAATCCATACGAGGATATTCGAGACCAATTAACTTTTATGAAAAAGCTTCGCGGTGGGCGCCTGAACATGCTTAAATACCACTTGCAACATCCGGTTGAGACCCTGCTACCCCGATCAAGATCAAGGAGCAACTCGTCTTTATCGCAGTCTCGTAACAACTCTCCGCCTCAGACACCAAACAACGAACAAAGTGACACTGCCAGCATGCAACCTCCTCGTACTCCAGATTCTAGACGATCTACGCAGCGCAGGGCACCGAGATCGCGGTCTAACTCTGCATTTGGTCCAGCCGCCGCAATGATGGCCACGGGTATAGTCGCAGGTAGTGTGGCTGGATGGTCGCCCATCGGAAGAAGATCTGAGGAAGGCTCAAGATTCTCATCCGATGGTCGATCTCAACTTGAGGACCAGGAAGGTGTCGAGATACATCCCGCGACGAGTCCGCATGATCCTGTCATTGTTGACAAACCCGAAGCAAGTCATGCTCCCCCAAGTCAAGTCCCAGAAATCAAACCAGCACCTCCTAAGCGAGGGGCATCTTCATTGGCTCCACCTCAAAGCGCATACTAAGATTTTGCGCTTTGCAATTTTATTCTTGAAATATGTTTTAACAACCACCTTTTCTAACTCGTCAGCATCGCAAATCGTGCTTGCGAGGCTGCTTGTTCAACAAGCGAAAACGCATAGAGCGGCGTTCGGAGGGAAACACCATGAGCGTACAAGGGTTATGACATGAGGTATATGTCAAAGGCGTTTCGGTACTCAAGGCATTAATGGTGTCCTGGAGTCCTAGGCTGGTCGGCCGTTATTCCATCTTATCTGTAGGAGCAGTAGCTTGGCTTGTCAAAGCGAGGGAGTGTACGGAGGAAAGGATCATGGGTAGATACCGGTCAAGGTCTATTGTACATAGCGCCATGCTGTAACTCAGAGCTTTTACAAATGTCTGCTCGCTTTCCTCTCCACCACCTTGCCTCAGACGACCGCCTCAAGCTGACAAGAAATTTGCCCTGATGCATGCAGAAATGGGGAATGGGGTAGGATGGTGGGAAGAAATGACTGATAGAATGAGATATCACAAGGTAAAGAGAAGGAGCAAGTTTTCATGAATCTGCCGTCGCTTCTACATCGAGTGTAAGTCCACCTGGGGTTGTCAGAATTCATGACACCCGGTCCCGCGCTGAATCCGCCCAGCCAGGGTTGGGGCCGGTGTCATGAATTCTGACGACCCCTGGTGGACAGTCTAACGAGGCCCGATGACTACAAGCACGGGACCATGTATTATTGGAGACAGCTCTGAAATGCTTTGACTAGCGGACTCGGTAGAATAGAAGTTCCGGGGGAATTTCCAATATCATCGGTGAAAACCCAATATCATGCTTGACAGGTACAGTCCTAGCCTAACGCGTGCAAGCGAGAATCCGATATAGTTTCTGTGCCACATTCCCATGCAAGTCACACTTTTTTTACAGATCGGGGGAAGGCTGCGATTGCGTTTAGTAGACGGTAGACCCTTCACGAAATGGGTCTAGGTCACTGACTAGCCACACGTCCATTCATGTCACACATTTCTCGCAGATCGAGAAAAGCCGGTGACGGGCGTAGACCCATCGAATATGGGTCTAGGCCCTTGACTTGCCTCCGTTTCATCTATTGGTCAGCGGTTGGGCGGCAATCTATTGGGCGCTTGGGCCGCGTGGAAGGAAGGAACTCGGACAAAATCCATGGTTAACTTTACGGTCAGCATGGCTTCGCTAGCAATCGGGCTAACGGAACGGAACGTTGGGGCATTTTGGGGGTGCTGATCAGAAGTCAGCAATTTTGATACGTTGAGTACACCAATCAGTTTACTGGTAGTGTGATAGTCAGGGCGATGGTCACTCTGGCGAGGAGGGGTTGGGCGTCCTCGCCGTATCAATTTGTTGGTCCTCTTTGTATGGACGCCGTGTCTGTGCCGCCATCGAGTGTCGCGCCGCAGAGATCGAATGTCACCTAGGCCCTCGGCAGTCGTCAGGTAGCACTCTGTAGGCGCTAGGCTTGCTTTATGGTTGGTCGGAGCTGAAACGCTCTGGCAAAGCCCCGGTGCTTAGCCAGCGACTAGAGACGGCGCCCACAGGAGGCGGACGATCTGATGTACCGACGGTTATATCGGCATCCTGTCAATACACGGGTCTCAAACGGTAGATCTTCGTTCGCTTGCGGTCAGGCTAATGGCTGGATGGAGCGCGTGCTCGTGGTGAGAACCTCAAAAGTCATGCCTCGCCTGCTCCTGTAAAGAGTCCCTCCGTTGCATTTCGTATTGAGGCCATTAAGCTCTTGAAGGCTCGCAGAAAGACCTTTGCAAAGCTTGTGGACGGCCTTTGACCATGCTGCGACTTGGATGTGAAGGATAGAGTAGAAGTGTGCCATCAGGGGTCAAAGATCTGGGCGCATCGAGTCCACTGTCACCACTGCCACCATTGTCACTTGGGATGTTTCAGAGACCGAGAATCAACGGCAACGGCTGGCAATGTCGGCAAGAGACTGAAGCAGGAGGTTTTGGACAAGCTCGGCAATGTCTTTACGCCGCACCTGGTTTTGCGTCAAGTCATCAGGGTCTTCATTGATGACAGTAGATTGACCAATGGAATTTGGAGGTCTCGAAGACGACTATTGACCAGCACTATACCTATCAGCGTTAGGCCACAGCTTCTGACCATAAGTACTTTCCGAGCCCCCTCTCTCTTGTCACTCAATTTCAGTGAAATGTCATCCTCCAAACTTCGTCATTGGCTCCCGCCTTGGGGTAGCATGACTTTGAACAGACCCGTCCTGTCCGAAGAAGACTGTCCTCAAGCTCAGCATCGACGGTCAGCAAAAGCTTGGTCCATAATACAATTGCCATGATGACTGGTGGGAGTTTTTATGTCACAATTGAAAAACCTGGGTGATAGCGTCCTCACCACCCAAGGTCATCAGGGTCTCAGCGGACAGCACTAGTGTGTCACCTTGTCATGCTACGTCCTATCTCATAGATATAAAGATGCTTCTTCTGTCTTTCTCTCCGCCTCTTTCTCTCACACAAGCATTCAAGAATCAATTGAGCTTACCTCTGGCCGCCATCCTTTCTCTGTGACTTTTCACAGTACATAGTTGTTCTGATCGATCTTCACTGGCACTGAATAGCGTGAGTCTGTCATTCTTGTCCTTGCCACCGCAAAACTATACGTGCGCTTCCATCTCTTGGCTTCACCACGACCCCTGAATATTTTACCAAAGACCTCCCATATCCTGTTAGACCCTCTGACGTTTGAAACCTTCGACAAACGGACCAAAGAATTACCTATTACTTCATTGCCAGCCTCACTAACGTTGTTTCAGAGTATCAAACCAGAATGACAGAACCAATTGGGGCGACACGGTCTTTCCCGGTCTGGGTAGGCGGCCGACTTCTATTACAAGTCGATGTCTCCTGGGCTGCAGCAAATATGACGAGGATCTCAGTAGTAATGCCGAGGGAATACTTTGAAGCAGCCGCGGAATTCTTCGAGGTAGTCGATCGGTACCACAGGGGTAACAGGTATGGGAGAAGAAGTGGCATACCATTTTGGGTATCAACAGACCAAATGGTACAATGTTTCCTCACCTCTCTCCTCTAGACACATGCTGATGATGGTCCCAGCGAAACCCACGCGACAACATGCTTACCGTGCTTGTTCTCATGATCAACGCTGACACGGGCGCTGTCTCCCTACTGCCGAGGTCAGGTCAGGATGCACCCGAATAAGAGGAGTGGTATTGGGAGGTCTTTCCTTTTCCTCTCTTTTTCATTTGAGAAATGGGACCAACATTTCAGATAAGTCGAACGATGACAAGTAAAGACACCCGGGCTCCACATACTATTTTGGATTAAAGAACTAGCAGGGGAGAATGTAGCCATTGAGACTGCATCCGAAAAGAATCTTCGTGCGCATGCTCGTGATACTTCAATTTCGTGCTTTTATGGAGCTGCTTGCTTATTGAGTACTTTAGTCTGGAGTGCCGCGACAAATGCATCACTTCTCTTGAATTTTTGCTAGCTCTTTTTTGAAAGACTATGACTGGCAGTCATTGTCGATTCTAGTGTGAGAGAGACCCCGTCCATGCTAACGACACGTCGAAGCAATCATCATTGCGATCGTCAGCTCCTTCCGTCGGAGCAAGTCACCCCTGGCGCTCGCGCGGCTTGAGTCTATACGGTTCGTTCCCCTGTGGCCCGTAGTAGGACTAAGCCAAGTACCACGTCATATGGAAGGAGCGAACCTTCTTATCCCGTTGCGATCTGGCTTTGTTTGGCACCAGGCGCTTAGTGGCTGCGTCTCTCATGCGATAAGTAACAGGCGCGACTGGAGATAAGCTGCAGCCACGTCTGGGTTCCTACAGTAGTTCGTGTTTTAGCACCTGTTACAGATCCCGTCGCAGGCCTGTCACAAGCCTCGCGCAGTCCGAAGTTACAGATCAAAATTGAAGCTAGAGGCACGCCATATGATTAGCTCGCGCATGCTGATCTACTGTAGAATAATCACTTGATGTTCCAGGCCACCCAATTACCTACCTCGTCTTAGGATCCTCATCAAATAGATAACATCAGCCCCCTAGAAGTGAAAGATGGTACTAGCGCAGAATAATGTGATGATGATTAGCCTGCGCATGCTTACCATGGTAAAGCCAGTTCTGTCTCCAGTTCGTCCATACTTGGAAATAGGCCCGGGCGTTGGATCTCTTGTCAAAGTACAACATCGGCGATCCTTTGCCCCAAAGTCTCGCACATCACCTTTGCGATTCTGCAAGGCAATGGCCGCTCCATTGCGAATGCCAAATAGTATGAGGGAGCTGCCTTTCAATCTAGCTCTCGTCTGTCTGCTACATATACAGCCTCTCCCCTGCTTTGCTCTTTCTCGTGGAAAAGTACAATTTGGACCTGGGCATTACGACTTAACTCTCTCTTAACCCTCACCAAGTACCATCAAAGCATATACAGTCAACGACTACGCTATCATCTTTCTTAAGGGACAAAATGACGTGAGTGTATATCTTTATGCCAGTGGTCATAAGTCTCTCCCTGCCTCTTACGACGTCGTCGAGATTTCAGCCTCACCGCTAGCCCTTCAGATCTTACATGATGCTTCCCATTTCTCTTCCGTCATCCTAGTCAGACCGACCAAAGCATTGCGTCTTACCCTGACTGCCACCCTCGCTAACTTCCATTTCAGAGGTTCCAACCAGAAAGGAAGCACCAAGTCCGGCGAGGCTGCTTCCCAGACTCAGAAGTCTCCTTCCACTCCCGGTCAATACCTCCCGGGTGGAAAGATTTATAATGGATACCTCGGAAGCAGTGTCGGCGAAAACCCTCGAGGTAATCGATCCATACCACAATGGCTTCAGGAATGGGAGAGAAAATGGGATGCGATCACCGGTGATAGCAAGCCAGAGAGTAGGACTTTCTTCTCTTGCGCTTCATGCATTCATGCTGATAAGGTCAAGCGAAACCCAAGCTTTGATGAGTAGAATGTCGCTTCCCCATCCAGGTCTTGAAAGACTTCACGCCGTAGTCGATGCTATTATTCTTACGTTGCTTGACATACGGATAAACCCAGCGCCACGATGCTCAATGATAGGTTGCAGCTAGATAAGGAGGGATTGTGTCTGGGTTTTTGACCCTTCTTACTTTCTTTTCTTCTTTTTTTTTCCATGATACGAAACCAAAATATAAGGTTCTGGATAAGACGAATGATGATATGTAAGGACGCTTGGGACTATATGCATTCTCGGATGAAAGGAATGATAGGAGAACGGATGGCTTGTGAACGATGAGTTTGTTGACAAAGCTGTGCGCATCCTCACAATCTTTCGAATTCATACTATCTTGGAAGTTTTCCAGCTTAGGTAGCTTGAAGTGCTGTTGTAAACTCAGCGCTCCTCGTTCTGTTCTGCTTGCTGAATCTGGGAAAACAAGAAGCTCACAACCTGAAACTTATTCCTGGCGCGAGTGTGAGGACCACTGTTGATAGTTAAGTGACACCCCTTTGGGAGATGAAGTTTCAGACCCGACTTCCTGGATATATTCGGAGGCAACATTACCGAAGGCTCTGGTGTTACCGCGATCTTGAGATTGGTTAAGCTCTAGAACGTCGAGGACCGGGTGCACATTGAAGCTGGACGTGGTGCTATTTTGCAAGTGTATGCTCACTCCGCTGCTCAACGTAAACGAATCCGGCGACTGGGAATCTTGAAAGTTTGCAGCCTAACTGGTAGCCTAGGATTACGAAAATTGGCCTCGCCAATCCGCATCACGTGACTGATGTTGCATCCAAGCGCGCCAGGCTAATGGTTTCACACATCCTAGCACGCAGACCTCTGGGCGTCTCCAATAGCCGTGGCCTCTCGGTATTGGAAGCCTAGGCGTCATCTCGTTAGTCCGAGGACTTCCGGTTTGTGCCGTCCTCGGAGGACAGCTAGAAAAGGATCTGCGTCGTTAAAACAGCCCACTCGTTCTCTCATCGCCGAGTCCATCCAGAATACCAGCCTCGATACGAGCAGGATCCAACGGCAACGCGCATTTCGACAGCCGGGACTAAAAAGTAGAGCTCCTTCTCAATTCAGCGACCTGTGGGAATGTTAGGACTGTTGCATCCCACCAGTATTTAATCTAGTACAGCTAGTGTAACACTAGCAATCCTAAACGCCTACTAGCGCCTAGCCGCCATGCTGAAAGCGCCTGCTGCTGGGATATCCCCAGTCAGCTACCAGCACTTTCAGCTGGTTTTCATGGCTTTGCCAGATGGTCTCGTGTGGTCATGGGACTGATCCTTGCGTTCGGCGTCTGTTGCGATATTTCATGCCAGCATGTGGAAGCCTTGACCTCATTCAGGCTGATAATTTTTTACTAGTCGCTTAGTTGGACTCAGCCAACTATGAGCGGTTTCTTGAATCCCTGAGGCCATCAATTATCTGACTCACCGCATCTCTCGTCCAAAGCTCCGATCGATCCTGCTAAAATCTAGGAATGGCATTGTGGCAGCCAAGTGTGCTCGATCGTAGATGATCAATCCATAAATCACGCAAGGCTACGAAGGTCACCGAATGCACGTCACTTGGCCGTAGTAAAAGGCTTTTGCGGTAGTGGGGAAAATCAACATCTGGCCCGTAACGGCCTTTGCTAGAGAAGTCAGACGAATAAGGGTCCGAAGGGGTATGTGCCACATCCCGCCTGGCTACGGCCATCAGGTTCCGGGAACGTTTGGCGGATCTTCCTTGCATTACATGCAGAGTTGCCCAATGGGAGATACTTTAGCAATCACATCACATCAAGCGTGCGTCGTGCATTAGCGTGGTTTGGAGATGGACAGACGGTTGTGCATTAGCCATCCAAACTCCACCACTACGTCTACTGTTCCCAGCATCACACTAAGTCAGCTGCAATCCGCGTAGGGCGACCGCTTCAATTCAGCCAACCTACCCTACGTCCCGTCTCGATGATCTCAAGAGGCATAATCAAACCCATGCCTGATTTTCTCTATGGCAAACTCCTTCCTCACATATAGAATGGTCTCCGACCTTCTTTTTCCTAGAGACCTTTCAGAGTGCCAGGCATCCAATCTTTCCCATATCTCTACTGCTCAGTGCCCTCAGCCTTTTTCAACTACTTCATTACCGAGATTGGTTCAAAATTCTTTCGCTGAACATGACGTGAGTCTTTTTTTCGCACTGCTCTTCAAGGTCAAGGTCTTCCCTTGGCCCCAACTATTTTTCCATGTTGAGCAGTGTGCTTGGCTACTGCCGTCATTTATTGTAACTTCCTAACTTCCTTGTTGGGACCGGAAGCTAAGCAGGGATCATGGGCTCCTCATTTGTATCGTATTGACCTTTCTGCCAGCACCGCAAGTACCGGGAACGATCCCAAGGCCGCCCATGCTTCTACATCCACTCCTAGCAAAGTCGATGATTGCCATTCGCCCTCAGCTGCTGGCAGTTACCTTCCTGGCAGTGACGAGTACCGAAAGCTGATGGGCAATAACATTGCTGGCAACCCCCGAGGAGACACACCTGTGCGTCAATGGCTCAAAGAATGGGAGAAGGAATGGAAATCGCTCACTGATGAACCTAAATCATGTAGTATGTGTCGTCCATTTTGACCGATCCTTTCGTTATGAACGCTAAAAAATCCTTGCAGCCAAGCCAAAGCTTTGAGAAATCGACAACATAGGTCCCTGTTTCTTATGATGATGACCTTCCCTTCCACACACGTAGTAAATATACCTGGGTGCTCATCACCGAGAATGCCGAGTGTGGAGGCACTCAGCCAACGTTGGTAATCAGTGCTGAACTCTGTGGGAGAAAAAATCAGAAAGTAGCCGTCTTGTGTTCGGCTAGCTCTATTGCATATCACAACAACAAAATGCTCTAAAGCCAACATTCCTCATGTTTTGATTGAAATCTTCCCTCTGCCATTTCATCGTTCGGCGAAAGGCCTCGTGGACCATCATAAAATCCAAGGCTCAGAGGCATCAATACTCACTAATGGTGTCATGATTACCCATAAATCCCGCAGCTCCCTTGCGGCACCAGTACTCCGTCATATGATCAGGCTGTCAGATCAACGGATATAGCTGCCTTTGCAGCTTCTTTGAGGAATGATGAGAGCCCAAATGCTTTGAAGCGGCCGTTGAACATGCTAGACTCAGCCTTGACGGCTACCTCCGTCTTTTCTTTGATGAGAGGGACTGGTCTTGAAGCTACTGCTGTTGTATGAATTCGTCCTCTACCCCACCAAAAATGGTACTCGGGACAAGGCGTTTTCTCCACTGGAGGATTAGCGGTTTCTTAGGACGTAGCTAAGAAGGGTCTGTCCGCAGTCGTACATGCATAAGGTCCTCTTGTCTCGACACCCTCCCTCCGCTCTGCCAAAATTGCGAGACATTAAAATCGCAGTTATGAGGACCTTTGAAGCGATGCCCAAAAAGGGACTAGATGTGAGCCGGGCTAACCTTAAGCATCCTAGCTGAACGCCAATCTTTGGTCCTCGGTTATTCTCTGAGCCTGTGTGTGCAATGCGCTTGGACGAAGCAGGGGTGGGCAAGTACCTATCCAAAGTTCCCATCTGCAGCTGCAGCTTGTTCAGATCATCCAAAGTTCCCATCTGCAGCCGCAGCTTGTTCAGATTATCTAAAGTTCCCATCTACTTTACAGCCGCAGCTAATTTAGATCATCCAAAGTTCCCATCTGCAGCTGCAGCTGGTTCAGATCATCCAAAGTTCCCATCTGCAGCCGCAGCTAATTTAGATCATCCTCAGGACCCACATCCCCGCCCGGCTTCTGATGAGGCAGCATCTCAAAGGATTGTGGCCGCGCCACACCTTCGGTGTTTCTGACTTTCATGCGCGTCCCACTGACTTGACTGAAAGGGGCGCCGATCAGCACATCCGTCCTGCAAGGCTTATATCATGCTTGCAATGGCCAAGTTTCCGACAGCCCTCGGTGCTAGTCAAGTGAGATGCAGTCATGCTCCATCGAGGCTAAGCCTCTCAAATGGTAATGGTCAGGTTCACTCCCGTCCCTTGCTCTGCATTAGTGGCCGAAGGCGCGAGAAATGGAAGTGGCTCAGTGGCTCGGGCTGGGTGTGATAGGCCATAGCTGGTGACGGGAAACACTCTCGAGCGTGGGAAACCCACTCGGTTCCCGTTCGTCTGTGGCTGGACACAGCCTTTAAGCATTCACCACTCCAATCAATTTCTCGACACACGTAACTCTGCAAGGCAACATCGGAGACCTTACTTCTTACCACCGTTGGCAACTCTTCGCTATCATCAATGACATAACCGACGACCAATCACTAAGTCTCTGATGGTCGAGACGGATCTTGCTTCACCGCGGTGATTCTCAGCTAACCCCGACCACTTTCTGTCCACGAAGGTAGTAGTAAATCTAGCGGAAGGAGGGATTCCTATCGTGAGGCGCATGTCCAAATGACCAAGTCAATCGATGGAGCCGAGGTTCCCGATATTCACTGAGAGGCTTGAGGGTGCAAGGTTCTTACATGATGGCATTTGCCTAGAATTTCGCGCCAAACATTGCCAAAGCGACCGTCTGATCGGACAAATCCTGCTATTAGCCAATTTACGCTATCCGTTGAAGGCTCCTGCGATGCCTCTGCTTCTGTAATCGTCACCACGTGAGACTGTGTTCAAGCTGCAATGATGATAGGCCACCTGTCCGATCACATCTCGATTGGTGACAGCTAGTGCAGCTCACAACCGCGCCAGCAGAATTGCCTTTTTGGCAGACTGATTTGCGCCCCTGGTGGTTCATCATTCCCTCCGAGCATGGCTAGAACCTCTGTGAACCTGGCCGTTCCTAATTGCAATTTGACACGGTTCTACTTGCCCTTGCCAATCACTGCGCTGATCTGGCCATTATTGGGACATTGAAGCTATGAACCCGAGACCTGCGGCTAGTAAGTTGCCTTAAACGACTGCCATAAAGATTTGACTCTTCGCAAGATGTTTGTCCTTAAATTTTCCCTCTGAACACAAGGCACCAAAAGGCCCTTTTTGGCTCCCTGATTTTCCACCCCGATCGATCTGCTGTTCCTGCGGCCGTTCGTCAGCCTACTTGCGCTATGTCGTCAGTAAATTCCCCTCTATGACTTCCGATAATCGTCTCCTTCGCTCTTGCTAATGCCTTTCTTATCTCACTCCTGTTTCTGTCAATGTTCGTACATTTGTACGCCCTCTTCGTCTCATCCCATTCTCTCCATTATTCTAGCAACAGAGGTCTTTTCTTGCTGACACTGAATAGAGATCTCAATAGCAACCATGACTTCAAGCCTCACCAGAAACCCATTCGAGCCGAGAGAGCTCAGAGCCCACCTGGTCAGTACCTTCCAGGTGGTACCAAGTACAGCAGCTTCTCGAGTGGCAGGACTAGCGACAATCCTCGAGGCAATACACCTGTTCCTCAGTGGCTCCTAGAGTGGGAGAAGAAATGGGAAGCTGTTTCAAGAGAGAGAAAGACCAGGAGTAAGTCACGTTCTCGCTAGGTTTCAACGAAGACAAGTACTTAACCTCGATAGCAAAACCCAAACTCTGAGATCCTGGGCTAGACTATTAGCCTTGAAGACATCTAACGCATTGTATCTGAGAGGCGCGGATTGATTAATACATATATCTCCTGTGACTAAAGTCTTAAACTGCGTGATAAAGCTAAGACAGCAGGGTCGAAGACTACCGTCAGCCCCCAGCAGCATGACAAGTAAACTTAGCGCGGATTTATTCTTTAGATCAGTTCAATCGCATAGACACTATCCTGTGTATCTTTTCCTTTCTCTGAGGTCAATTTCTAGCCTTGTCGCCATAGAGCATTTCACTAGGCAATGACATAGATCACTTATGTGCTTGAGCCAGCGCTAGGAGAGTCAATATGGGAGTTGGCTTTTCCTTCAACTATAATTAGCAAGATGGAATATGTTGTCTCTGATGCGGACGAATAAGATCAGGATCTGTGGTAGGACGGATAGTGCGACAAGAGTATCATATACCCTTACCACTCCCAGCGGTCAAAGGTAAAATCCGCCATATTCCTTAGATTGAACCAGGGGTGGGGTTATGATCATCTCTAGTTGGCGAGCTCAGCATGCTCGTAAATATGTCTGGTCAGCGGGTCTCTGTCCTGCAAGGCTTGATCGTGTCTGGTCCGATTCACGCTTCTCCCCCGTTAACCACGGATCACTGACTGCTATAATTGCGACATGATGGCAACGCAAATCTGGGGAATACTCTTCGGTACGGCAAATCGCTGCGTAATGTGACGGGAATCTGCCCGCTACAAAGTAGACAGACATGCTTCTTCAGAAAATGCACTTGAAAATAGAATTCATGATCCTAATATGAGACCTCAAATTTCTTATCCTTCATCGAAATGGGTTACTAAAGACAGTGTCTAGCCTGCTTTTCCAGATTCGTGCTAGATCCGAGATTGATGCGCTGTTGCACCCCAGCATGGTCCTCTTTGATAAGATCAAGGGCTGAGGTGCTGGGGGTAACGAAAGTGTAATCATGTCGATCAAATTCAAGCTTCACTAGATGCTCAAAGTCAATTGAGATTCTGAAAGAAATAAGATCAACAGTATGATCATTGCGCAGCGCTTGAACTATCCTGCGTTCTCGGTCAGATCGCGCCGTAATGGATTGGGGCCGTGAAAAGCGCAACATCCAGGCTTCCTTTGCGGAATAACGAATTTTTTTGATGCCCCTAGTTGAAGAGTCTCCGTATGATGATCAAGGCAAAGGAAAATGCAAAAGACGGGCGTTGCCGAGCACTAGCATATGAGGTTCATAATTACATAACAAAGAACGGATGACGGAAAACAGCAGCAAATGGCCCGTGGATATGTGGGTAGATATCAGCGGTGGTACAGGAGTGACACTCGAGACCAATCAGACTGATACTTCCCCTTTCTCCCAAACACTCAATTAGGCGAAAGCCGTCAAAGCGAAGAATTGGAAGAGCAAGGCAAGGCAAAGCTTACCGCTGTTCCTTTAAGCAGAAGCCAGATTAAAGCTAACGATCGTCAAAATCTGGTCTCCCTTTTGCGGACCAAGTCCGCATCGGTACGGATAGTCAAGGGCACTAGAGAGGTTTAGCATACTTTTTCAAAGCACTTTTTCAACGCACAATTTACCCTTGGTCAGCCCTATACAGCCCTACACTATACCCGATTGGGCAATATGTCGCCCCGCAACCATAATTGCCTATTTCGTTAAATCTACACACCTCTCTTCTCACCATCGTCTTAATACTCCACCCTCGCTAGTCATAGCTATATAGATAGATAGGGATATAATTATCTTCACCCTCACGCTCTTATAAGTCTAAATCTAGGCTTCTAAGTCGGGTCGGGGGTCAGGTTAGGCTCTAACCCCCGGAACCTAACCCGGGGCCTAACCCCGGGGCATAGATAATTGTCGCAATCTTTAACCACTTTATAAACGACCTCATTAATCAACCACCTTATAAACCACCTTATTAATTGATGAGGTGGTTAATTAATAAGGTGGTTAATTAATAAGGTGGTTAATTGATGAGGTGGTTGATTGATGAGGTGGTTGATTGATGAGGTGAGGTGGTTGATTGATGAGGTGGTTGATTGATGAGGTGGTTGATTGATGAGGTGGTTGATTGATGAGGTGGTTTATAAGGTGGT
>JAABUI010000804.1_pt1 | contig 20546 bp, 22 predicted proteins | sample 5559111 | NCBI WGS metagenome assembly JAABUI01 (sample SAMN10711870, study PRJNA513365) | rock metagenome | isolation source: Antarctica rocks | place: Antarctica: Victoria Land, Buttleship Promontory
GCAGAAACCAACGGATCGACCATGAAAAGCACCTACCTGCGGGGAAGTCGCAGTACGGACAGGAGAAGCTTCCCGCAACTCAGACCAAGATCAGCGAGCCACGCCGTGAGGGACCTGAACAGTTACCTGTGGGCGAGGTTTACGAGGTAGCGGTACCGGTGCACCTGCCCGATCGCCGGGAAGAGTCCGTCAACGCTCGCCTTCGCCTCAATGATGAGCCGCCGCTTCTCGTCGAAGATGTCGGCGCGCAGGTCCTTGCCCATGTCCCTGCCGATCGGGTACTCGGTCCTCGGCCCGTAGCCGAGCGTGGCTATGTAGGCGGCGACGAGTGCGGCCTCGAGTTTCTGCTCATCGGCGCGCGCCTGCGCGACGGTCGTGTTCGGGTCGGCGAGTCGTGTTGCCGCAAGCCCGAGCTCGCCGCGACTGCGCCAGCACTTCATGGCGTATAGCTCGAGCTCGCGCCCCTTGAGGCGCTCGTGCATCGCCCGGTACACGTCGGCGTGTCGGTAGCGCCCGCCGAGTGCGAGGAACGTCTGATGGATCGTCCTGTGCCCGCCGTCAGCGGCGGTCGGCCAGCCGAGCGCTAGCACGCCCTCGGCGACCTCGGCGAGCGGCGCGGCCTTCGGGTCGGTCGGCAGCGGCCGCCGGTAGTCGCCCGTCGCCAGGTCGTGTGCGAGCGTGCCATTCGTCTCGAGGTCGATCACGGCGTGCAGGACGGGCGTGATGGTGAGCTCGTGCTTGATGCCGAGCGTCTTCGCCAGGTGCTCCCGGGTGTCGTACCAGCTACTGCGCCGACGGTGTCGAGCTGGTGCTCGATGTACCGGCTCGCGCGGCTCACGCGGTGCTCGAGGGTGGGGCCGAGCGGCGCCGTCACGACGCACCCGCCCGGGCACTCTTGCGCAACCGCTCTGTCGTGCCGGCGAGCTGCGCATCGGTCGGGAGGTGAGCGGGCTCGCGGTCAGAAGCGAGGCGCTCGAAGATCCAGTCGGGGAGCTCAGCCGCCGTCAGGACGGCAGGGGCAGGCGGCCTCATGTCCGCACGGCGGCTCCGGATGGGGCAGCCGGACATGGTCACGGGCGTCACGCTAGATCCACCCGCATCGCCGGTCGAGTGCGCAACCGATTCTGCTCGGGCAGCGACTCGGCACTCGGCTGCCAGACGCCTACAGCCACAGCTCCGCGCATCAGCGCGACTCGCGGCAGAAGAGAAAGCCGCCGGCCAGTCGGCTCACCCTCATCGGCTGGGGCGTGACCCTCAGTGGTAAGTGGCGCGGTTCTCGCAGGTTGGTGCTGCACGCCACCGGCTTCGTGTCCGACTAGCGATCTTGTTCGGTAGACGATCGTCCTGCGGGACGACATGGCTGACGGGCGGCGACTCTTCCTGCTTCTCCTTCGGATCCGTGCGACGTGCAGACTCGGGATCATCAAGAAGATCGAGGAAGGGCGCGACTCCCCCGGCCGGCATGAAGGGCTCGCGCGAACGGGCCCGGACCCTGGGCCTACCGCCGCACTGACCCGTAGGCGAGGAGCACGACGGTGGACGCGCCCGCGAGAACCACTACGAGCGGCAGATACCCGCTCACGTGACGGCCCTGACAGCCGCCGGGCCCGGACCGCTATGTGCCATACCTCCTCCGAGGCCGGGGTATTCGCATACGGGCTCTCGTAGGTTGAGGTTTTCCGGCGCGCGGGTCTACCGGTGGTTGTACAACTCGATGCTCCACCGCCACTCGCTGCGGTCGTCGGCGTGCCACCAGGCGGTGAGGACACCGGCCTCCCCGCCGGGCAGCAGGACGATCCTGCCCAGGTCGCTGTCGTCCGGCCAGCCGTCCGTCAGCGTCACCTCCGAACCCTGACGTTCGAGATACGTGATCGGCCCTGGAGCGGACCGGGCCAGCCCGCTGCCACGAGCCAAAACCGTTCCGTCCTGGCCGCTCACCGTGACGTCGAGCTCGGGCGGTGCGGCGTGAACGAGGACTTTCCCGCCGGCTTCGGCCGAGATTTTGGCGCGGCAGAACGGTAGGCCGCTCGCGCCCGCGCCGGGGAACCAGAGGTCCCAGGTGTCAGTCATTGTGTTCTCCTCAAGGGTGACCCGCGACAGCTCGCGGGAATTAATCAGACTTGGGCAGGCCCGTCGCACGCCGCACCGTACGTGGGGCCTGCCCCGGGCCGCAGTCAGCCGTGCCGGCCGGACCCGTCAATACCGCCGGTGCCCATCATCGAGTCGCCGGAGCCCGGGGCCGCGCCGACGCCTGTGCCTGTGCCTGTCATCATCGGGAGCATCTCGCGGTGCATTCGCTGCGCCGCTGCGCGGTCCCGCGGCGGGATGGAGCCAAGCATGCCTTTCATCATCTGGTTGGCCTGCCCCCTGGTGATCGTTCCGGTTGAGGCCGTGGTAGTCGGCACCTTCGGCTTTGCGTCGGAGCTGCTGGCGTAGGCGATACCAGCTCCGCCTCCGGCGACGACGGCTGCGGCGGCTACCGCCGTGATGCGGACCGCGGTTCGGCTGACGATCTTCATGAACGTGTTCTCCTGTTCGTCGGACGCGATGTGGGACCGGACTGCAGGCGATCATCCGGGGTTAACACACGGGGAAATCGGCTTGCGCCCAACTCCTACCCCGGCCGGCCTGCGGTAGATCGCAGTCGCCCGGTTCACGCGCCGGCTACGACCGTGACGTGCACCCGGGCCCAGGAGTTGTTGACATACCCCTTGGGATTCCAGACGTGCTCGGGCCGTTCGGGTTGCAGTGCGGCGCTGCTGTCCCATGCCCGTGCCACGATCTCCAGATTCCCCAGGGGCAGATCTCCCTCGAGTGACCAAAGGCGCCATGCCCAGGGGCCGAGGTCCTCGGCAAGGTCGGCCTGCCGCCAGAACCGGCCGCCGTCGATGCTGACATCGACCCGGACGATGCTCCGGTCGTCCCCGGCCAGCGCGTAGCCGGCGATGACGGTCGAACCGACCGGCAGCCGCTGCCCGTCGTCGGGCACGAGGATCTCGGAGTTGACCGCGATCGCTCCGAGCGGCACTCCGACACCGGGGGCGGGCGACCCCTCGGGTGGTAGTAGCCGGTATGCCGTTTCCTGGAAGTAGTTGGTCGACGGTTCGCGCTGCACCGTGATCCGCTCGATCCACTTGACGCTGCGGGCGCCGATGTAGCCGGGAACCACGACCCGTAGCGGCGCTCCGTGCGCGGGGGTCAGCGACTCGCCGTTCATCGCCCAGGCCAGCAGTACCTCCCCGGCGGTCGCCTTGAACAGCGGAATGGAGGCCCCGTATCCCTGTGGCGGTTCGGCGAGTTCGGAAACATCGGGGGCCTCGAAAGCGACATCCGTCGCCTCCGCCTTGACGCCGACCGCGGCGAGCACGTCGACGAGGCGCACCCCAGTCCATTCCGCGGTCGCCGTTGCGGCCGGTCCCCACGGGTGCTCGCCGGCAATGTCCCGGACCTCGATCAGACCGTGCCGCCGGTTCCCGGCGCACTGCAGCGTCGCGACCAGCGTGACCTCCTGATACGACCCGCGCAGATCCGTGAGGCTGAGCTCAACTGGGCGCTCGACGAGGCCGTCGACCCGGAGCCGCCAGCTGTCCGCGTCGATGTGCTGGATCGGACCGTGGTTGCGGCTGTAGAACGTCGATACCGGGTCAGCGGTGCTTCTGCCAGCGCACCCCGCGGCGGCTCCGCGTTGTACGGCTCCGGCTCGTGGACGATCATGTCGTCGCGCTTGCCCAGCATCCTCGACTCGGGCTCCTTCCGGGGTTGTGCGGTCCTACAGGCGCGGCCGCAGGTGGGGCTCCTTGTCAGCAGAGCCCAGGATATACCCCCGGGGTGTAGATTGCCACCGGGAGCAACGGAAAACCCATATTGTATGACCCGGGATTGAGCACCTGACCATGCCGATTGCCGCAGCGGCTGCGCCCGGGCGTGGAACGCCGGAGGCGGCAGGCGTCGGTCGGCCCGGCCGGTGTGCCGCCCCCCAAGCCCACCCACCACCAGGAAGGACCACCATCATGGCATTGACCATCGGCGACACCGCCCCCGACTTCAAGGCCGCGACCACCGAAGGACCGTTGTCCTTCCACGACTGGATCGGGGACGACTGGGCCGTGCTGTTCTCCCACCCCCGCAACTTCACCCCCGTCTGCACGACCGAACTCGGCTACATGGCGAGCATCAAGCCAGAGTTCGACCGGCGCAACACCAAGATCATCGGGTTGTCGACGGACCCCCTCGACCATCACGACAAGTGGGCCCAGGACATCGCCGAGACGCAGGGCACCCCGCTGAACTACCCGCTGATCGCCGACAGCGACTTCAACGTCTCCAAGCTCTACGGCATGCTCCCAGCCGATGTGGACGGCGACCCGACGTCGCGTACCGCAGCCCAGAACGCGACCCTTCGCAACGTTTTCGTCATCGGCCCGGACAAGCAGATCAAGCTCGTCCTGATCTACCCGATGACCACGGGCCGCAACTTCGACGAGGTTCTCCGGGTCATCGACTCGCTGCAGCTCACAGCCAGCCATGCCGTCGCGACACCTGCCCAGTGGCAAGCCGGCGACGACGTGATCATCGCCGGATCGGTCACCGACGAGCAGGCGAAGGACAGCTACCCCGACGGGTGGGACGCCCCCCGTCCCTACCTGCGGATCGTGCCCCAACCCGGAGGCGGGTCCGAAAGCCACTGACCACGAACAGGACACCAGCCGCCGTTGAGGCGAAACCAGGCGCCCGAGCCCGTAAGCACTACACGCAAACGATGACGTGCCCGCAAGGGGCCAACGGCTAGCGGGAGCGCCTGAGGTCAGCCGGGGTGCGCTGGCGATCTTGTCCCGTAAGACCGTCCGGCTTGAATTCCCGCGCAGGGGCGTCGTCCGGAACATGACCCTGCTTCCTAGGGGCGACGTCCGCACACTGGTATGTGCGGACGGTCGCGGTTATGCGACCCGGACCATAGAGCGGCCGCCACTGACGCATTGAGCGGCCACGGAGGCTCGCCGCGCCGTAGCCGACTCCCGAGAACGCCGACTCGAGGGATGCTCCGGGACGTTCTCGCGGTTTTCACCGTGTAGGGGGCTGCACGGGATGGTTCGGGACAGGCCACGGCCCAGCCGGTCCCGACGCCGTCATGATCCGCACAGAACTCCCGTCCGGCCCGGCGGCGATGATGGTGTCGGTGACGCCGAACTTGCTCGGACATCTGACGGTGCACCACGCCGCGATGGCCGACGTCGAGCTAGCCGCGAAGGCGTTTAGACCTGGGGCCGGCCGACCTGGAGGGCGTGGCTGTGGGAGACGACGCCCCGGGTGCTCGTGCCTGTGCAGGCCGAGGCGAGCAGGGGCACTGCGACCATGACGCAGAGCTTCATGTCCATACGACGCAGCATCGCGTCGAACGGTTCCCCGCGCCAGAGTCGTGTAACGCCGCCTGATAGCGGTTATCCGCATCACTTGTGCCGTGCCGTTGCACCGGTTGTTTTAGTGACCTGCCGGCCACCCGCGCTGACAGCGCCCCCGGCCCGTGGGCCGAGGGCGCTGTCAGTACGTTCCACTTCTGGACGAGCACGTTCCCCGTGACGTAATAGTCCAAGCCGCTTTGAGACGTCGACACCGAACGCCTCCCCGGCACGGGGCTGCTGCTGGTGAGCCGCCGGCATTGTTGGTGGTCAGCAATCCAAGGCCGGCGACGCACGTAATGCCGACGCCGTAGGGCGAGTCCGGGCCGCCATTGTCGATGGCGACGTTGATCCTAACCGTTCCTGGTTGCTGCCGCCGACGTCAGCAGGTGACATGGGTGGAGGTGCTCCCGGACTCGACCTGCACGCCCCGCGTCGACTGATCAGGAGGCCCCGATCTCGAAGCCGCCCTGTGTGACTGGGACCTGCTTCTTGTTGCTGCCGGCACAGGGCGCAACTGGGGCTTGCCGCGCTTCGAAGGTGGGGAGCGAGAAGCTTTGTGAGTTGGCCGAGTTGCTCTTGAGGGTGAATGTGTAGGCCTTCCCGGCCAACGGTGCCCCCGCGGCGGTGTGGCCCTCCTCGATCCGGCCCGAGAGTGTGACCGTGGTGGCCCCAGCCTGTCCAGAAACGCTCAGGCAACTGACGGTGCCCGTGAAGTGGTTTAGGCCGGCCGGGCTGTGGTGGTCGAAGGTCACGTGCCCGGTGGCCTCCCCCGGGGCCTCCGTCCTGCTCTGCGCGTCGACCTGAAGGGACCGCCGGTCGTCATTCGCGGGGTGGCTGACACCCGCACCGCGGACCCGCTCGGATTCAGCGGGATGGCCCGTCGCGGAGGGGCTCGCGAGCGCGGCGGCGGGCTGGGCAAGCGGGATCAGCAAGGCGATCAGGAACGCAGCGCCGGCATGGCTTCGACGGGTCATAGTCTTCCTTCGACGAGTGAGCGTGTGGACGGCGGGGACGCCGCTGGTAAACGGTCCGCCGCCCCGGGCTTGCTGGGCACTCGCCCAGCAAAGTCCTATATACCCAGCGGGGTATGGATGACACCGGGTCTCAGGCCGTTGTGATCGACGTCGACGCTCATAGGCGGTGCCGTGTCGGCCGTGGTTACCGCTCTTGCTGGGTGCGGCGCATCCGGAAGGCCTCGCCGTGCAATGGGCCGTGGACCAGCGGCCCAAGCAGGCAGACATCCCCGGCTCCGGCGGCAAGGGGGACAAGCCCGAGCGCGCCCAGCAGGCGCCCGCGACCGTCGCGGCGCCGGAGTCCCACGACGACCAAGCCGACGCCGGCACCGATGCGAAGCAGACGACCCGGCTGGCTGCCGATGATGTCGATGGCGGTCATGACATGGCTACGGACTGCAGGGCAGCTGCCAGCCGCATGCTGGCTTCGTCAGCGACCGGCTGTAGAGCGGGCAGGCCCGGCAGGCTGACCATGACTTGCGGGTCGAGAGCTTGCACGAGCGTGCGGTCGCCGTCGCGCCGGACCACGACGTTGCACGGCAGCAGCAGGCCGATGTCGGGCTCGATACCCAGCGCCTGATGCGCCAGTTGCGGGTTGCACGCGCCGAGGATCAGATAAGACTCCATGTCCACGCCCAGCTTGGCCTTCAGAGTCTGCGTGACGTCGATCTCGGTGAGGATGCCGAAGCCCTGCTCAGCCAGCGCGGCGCGGGTCCGCTCCACCGCCGCGTCGAACGGGAGAGCCGTCGTGATCGTGCTGCGGTAGTCCATGCTTTACCTCCTGGGGTATGTTCTCAAACCTGCCCGACGATGCGGCTGGTACACCCTGCTGAGCCGACGAGAACGGGGCGGCCCTGCATCGAGTGGGCAAGCGCGACGACGCGCACCACGTTGTCTGCACCGCTCAGGCCCGCTGGAGCGCCAGCAGCGGGGTCCCGGCGCCGGTGGTGATCAGGACTGTTCTCAGCGCCGGCCCGCGCAGGGCAGTGGCGCCGTCGACGTCCATGTGGCCCTCGGGTGTCCGGCCCCAGGCGGCGGCGACGGTGCGAGCGCCGGACGCATCGACCGCCCAGGCGACGTATGACGGGGCGTCGGGCACCCGGACCCGCAGGTGCAGCGCGGTGCCCCACGGCTTGGGCTCGAGGGAGAGGTCACCGGAGGTGGTCGCCCCGGCGAGGGAGGCAAGGGGCGTGCGGGTCGGTCCCGCGTGGGGCAGCCCGATGAGCACCACCACCGTCACGGCGGCCGCCACCAGCCCGGCGGCGACGCCGGACCGCCACCTGCACAGCCGCTGCGCCTGCGCCGTCCGTTGCCCCTCGACCGCGCTCAGCAGGGCGGGCAGCAGCGACGGGGGCGACAGCAGCGCCTCGCTGACCGCCTCCTCCCGCGTCAGCCGGGACATCAGGCCAGGCAGTCCGGCGTAGGACGCGAGCTCCACGCGGCAGGCGTCGCAGGTCCGCAGGTGCACCTCGACCGCGGTCCGCTCCGTCGGCTCCAGCGCACCCATCAGGTAGCTGCCCAGGGACCTCCTGAGTTCGTCGTGCTCGTTCATGCTCCGACCCCCATCTCCTCGAGCGCCAGACGAAGCGCCCGCACCGCGTAGTACGTCCTGCTCTTGACCGTTCCGGCGGGGATGCCCAGGGCCGCGGACGTCTCGGCGACGCTGCGACCCATCCAGTGCGCCTGGACGAGCACCTGCTGGTGCTCGGGGGTGAGGCGCTGGAGCGCCGCGGCGACCTGCCAGGACTCCACTGCCCGGTCCAGCTCGTCGGGGGCCGCTACAGCGGCCAGCGCCCGGTCGTCCGCGACGAGCACGGCCGGGCCTGCGCCGCACGGTGCGCGTCGGTGAGCACGTTGCGGGCCACTGCGAGCAGCCACGGACGCACCGGCTTGTCCTGCAGATCCAGCGTCGACAGGTTCTTCCACGCCCGCAGGAACACCTCCTGCACGACGTCCTGGGCCTGCTGCGCGTCGCCGGTCCACCGGACGCAGAACGCGTACAGCGGACCACCATGCTCGTCGTAGAGCACCCGCACGAGCTCGGCGTCCGGGGTCTCGACCACGTTAGGGGGCACGAACGCCGACCCGGTTCGGTTCACCGCGCCCATCCTGCTGCCTGGTGAACCGGACCGGGCCGCCGTGCGTGTCACCAGGCAGCCCCACCCCTACTGACCCTGGAGTCCTCATGAACACCCTGCGCAGCACCGCCCGCCTCGCCGGCACTGCCTTGCTCGGCCTGAGCGCGCTCGCCGTCACGCCCACCCCCGCCCTGGCCGCCGGCCCGCCCGCCGCCGCGACCGCGTTCGTCACGCAGGTCATCACGCCGGCCGGCGGTTCGATCAGCGGCTTCGGCATCACCGCCACCTTCAAGGCAAGCGCCGTCACCAGCGACCGCCTGATCATCCTGGGGAACTGGCCGAACGGCCTGGACGTCACCCCGCCGGCCGACACGACCGCCGTGAAGACCTTCGGCCTGCAGGAGTGCAACACCGACGCCACCCACTGCACCAGCGCCCTGGGCAACTTCACGGCCAAGCCCGGCGCCCCCGCGAGCCCGGCCGGCAGCGAGAAGATCAAGGGCCAGACCGTGCCCTACGAAGCCGGCCACCCCCTTCCGGACGCCGCCGGCAACACGAACTTCGGCGATGCCGTGCACAAGTTGGTCACCATCACGACCCAGACCTCCGCCGACACTGTGCTGCTCTACAACGCCAACGCCGACACGACCGCAGCGGCCTACAAGGTGCTCCCCAGCACCCGGGTCACCGACGGGATCGCCTTCGACACCTTCCAGCCGGTCGTGTGGACCCTCACCACTCCCACGATCTGAGCCGGCCCGCCAAGGCCACAGCCGAGTAGGACCGCGAGGCTTCCGAGCGTGAGTTGGCGGAGCATCCGGCGGACGAAGGTCCGGCAAGTCGGCGACGCCGAGCACCAATCCCGGTCGCGGACTCAGATGCGGCGAGCGTCTGGCCGCCGGCGGTGCCGACGGCCTGGGCTTCCGGGTCGACGGTCTCGGCTCGGTCCATCACCCACTTGACGCCCTTGGGCATGGCGGAGGACTCGGCGCGGCGCGTCTCCGCAAGGGCGGCCCGGCCGCCGCCGACCAGCGTCCAAAGCGTCTGGTAGTCGTGGGTCTGCGACGGCTCGACAACCGTCATATCTCGACCGGCGGCCCGAAGCCTGGCCGCGACGCTGATGCCGGCGATGCCCCCGCCGAGGATGAGTACGCGGGACTGCGTGGATATGGGGCTCCAAGCTCGGTCGTGCAGGTGGACGTCAGACGATTTGCAGCCCGGCTTGGGCGGCGTGCTCCCACTCGTCGTCGATGAACACGACGTCGCGCCCGGCACGGTCGAGCAGGCTGGCCGCGATGCTGGCCCGGAATCCGGCCGCGCAGTGCACCCACAGCCGACCCGCGGGCACTTCGTCGAGACGGGCCAGCAGGCTGTGCAGCGGCACGTGCGTCGACCCCGCGATGCCGCCGCCGGCGCGCTCGTCGTCGCGCCGGACATCGAGCACCTCGGCGGCGGGCTCGTGTGCCAGGTCGGCGAACGTGCGCCGTGGGTAGCCGCGGAGTTCTGTGCCTCGTGCGAGATCGGCCAGTTCGCCGGAGGCAGCGCCGGCGGGACGATCGATGCCGATGCGGACGAGTTGGCGCTGCGCGTCCGCGACCTGCTCGGGGCTCTCGCCGATCAGCGTCAGTGGGGTCCCCCAGGGGCTCACCCACCCCAGGTAGGTGGCGAACTGCTGGCCGAGCGCGATACCGACAGTGCCGGCCAGGTGGCTGCTGGCGTACGCGGTCCGGTCGCGCAGGTCGACGACCCACTCCCCGGCGGCGATCCGCTTCGCGATCCCGTCCGCGTCGACCGGCGAAGCGGGTGTCAGGTCGGCGGCCGTCGGACCTTCGGCGTTCCGCGCGCCCATGTGCGCGTAGTACGCCGGATAGGCGGTCAGCCCAGCCAGCAGGTCGGCGACGAACTTCTCCTCGTCGTCCTGGGTCAGGGCGACGTTGACCTTGTGCTCCTGCCCGATGGTGCTGGCGGTCGCGCCGCTGCTGCCACCCGCGGAGCACATCGAGCCGAAGCCGTGCGTCGGGTAAAGCTCAGCGCCCGGATCGAGCTCACCCAGTCGGCGAGCGGAGCGGAACTGGGCGTGCGTAAGGTGCTGCGTGCGCTCGTCAGCCACCAGGTCGGTGCGGCCCACCGCGCCGTACAGCAGCGAGCCACCGGAGAACACCGCGCTCGCCTGGCCATGGTGGCCGACGACGTAGGAGACATGGTTCTCGGTGTGGCCGGGCGTTTCGAGCACGTGCACCTCCAAGGTGCCCGCGTTCAGGATGTCGCCGTCGTGAACGGCAGCGCTCGAACGCCACGTCCTCCCGACCCTGCACGGCGTAGGCCGCACCGGTCCGCTTTGCCAGCTCCAGCCCGCCCGTCACGTAGTCGTTGTGCAGGTGGGTCTCCAGCACCAGCACACAGGTCCAGCCCTCCGCCTCGAGGACCTGTTCCACCCGGTCCACGTCGCGCTGCGGGTCGATGACCACAGCCTCGCTGCCCGGGCCGCCGTCGCCAACGACGTAGCTGCGGTCACCGAGCTCCGGGGTCTCGACAGTGACGACCTTCACGAAGCGAACCTCCAAGATCGTGCCAGCAACTTGCTGTTCTGGCCGAACGTCCGTACATTCGCACGATGTTCCCGAACTGGCAAGCGAAGAGCGCGTGACCACTCCGCACGTGCATGGCCCGGCGGCATTGAATCGCCGGAGCCCGCTGCCCCTGTGGGCGCAGCTGGACGCGGACCTGCGTCGCCGGCTCGACGCCGGGGAGTTTTCCGCGTCCTTCCCGGGCGAGAGCGCGCTGGTCGCGCAGTACGCCGTCAGCCGGCAGACCGTCCGGGAAGCACTGCGCCGGCTGCGCGCGGAGGGGCTTGTGACGGCCGAGCGCGGCCGCGCGCCGAGGCTGGCCCAACCGCCGCAGTTCACCCAGCCGCTGGGCGCGCTCTACAGCCTGTTCTCCTCCGTCGAGGCCCGCGGGATGGAGCAGCGCAGCGAGGTACGTCGGCTCGGCGTTACCGCAGATGGCGTTGTTGCCGCCCGTCTCGGGCTGGAGGAGTCAACGGCTTTGCTTTACCTGGAGCGGCGCCGGCTGGCTGGCGGGCAGCCGCTGGCGCTGGACCGGGTTTGGCTCCCGGCCGCGCGGACCCGGCACCTACTGGAGGCTGACTTCAGCCACACCTCGCTGTACGACGAGCTGGCCGCACGCTGCGGCATCCGCCTGTCCGGCGGTCAGGAGCAGATCCGGGCCGTCACGGGCACGGCGGCAGAGCGACGCAGCTTGCACGCCCAGCCGGACGTCGCCCTTCTCGCCATCGACCGGCTCGCCTGCTCCGACGGCCTGCCGATGGAGTGGCGGCAGACGTTGGTCCGGGGCGACCGGTTCACCGTCACCGCGGCTTTCAGCCCGAGCGCCGGGTCCCACGTCGCCTTCGGCGGGGCACACCGTCTTCCTTCCTCTGCTGTTAGGAGCTTCGCGTGAACACACCCGACCTTCCTGAAATCGACGTTGCTGAGGCCGCGCGCCGCCTCCAGAGCCGGCAGGTGCTGCTGCTCGACGTCCGCGAGGACGACGAGTGGGCAACCGGTCGCGCACCGGATGCGACGCACATGGCCCTGAGCGAGCTGCGTCCTGCTGAGGTCCCCACCGACCGCCCGGTGATCGCGATGTGCCGCTCGGGGAACCGGTCTGGCAAGGCGGCGCTAGAGCTGGCCGCTGCCGGTCTCGACGTCACCAACATCACCGGGGGCATGAAGGCGTGGGAGGCAGCTGGCCTGCCCGTCATCACCGACGGCGGCGCGCCCGGCGTGGTGCAGTGACGCCGGTCGCGTTGACAGCGTGACCCTGGCCCTGGCCCTGGCCCTGGCGGTGGGGCTGGGCCTGCTGATCGGGCTGAGTCTCGGCGCGCTCGGCGGCGGCGGCTCCATCCTCACCGTGCCCGCCCTCGTCTACGCCCTCGGCGAAAGCGCGCAGTCGGCGACCACCGGCAGTCTCGTCATCGTCGGGATCACCGCGGCAGCGGCGACCCTGGGCCACGCTCGGGCCGGTCACGTGCGCTGGCGGGCCGGTCTTGGCTTTGGCGTCGCGGGCATCGCGGCCTCCTTCGCTGGCACCGCCCTGAACGCTCGCGTGGATCCAAACCTGCTGCTGCTCTGCTTCGCCGGCCTGATGCTCATCGCGGCCGTCGCCATGCTCACCAGAACCCTGGTTCACACCCATCCCGAAGACGGACAGCACGACGCCGCTGCGGACGCCGAAGCGGCCTCGCTGCGGCGCGGCCCCCTGACCACCCTGAACCGCCCGGCGGTCAGCGCCAAGCCCGTCGGGCAGCGGGTCTCGCTGGCTGTCGCTCTCCGGGTCACCCTTGCCGGCCTCGTCGTGGGCTTCCTCACCGGCTTCCTCGGCGTCGGCGGCGGCTTCATCATCGTGCCTGCGCTCGTCCTCCTCCTGGCCTACGAGATGCCGACCGCTGTCGGCACATCATTGCTGATCATCAGCCTCAACTCGGCGGTTGCACTGGCTGCCCGCAGCGGCAACTCGGCGCAGTTTCACTGGGCGGTCATCGCGCCGTTCACGGTCGCTGCGGTCCTTGCTTCTGCCGGCGGTAAGCGCATCGCTCACCAGGTCAGCAGCACCCAGCTCACCCGCGCGTTCGCGGGGCTGCTCCTTCTGGTCGCCGCGTACGTGCTCATTCGCGCCTTGACCGGGTAACCACCCCTCACGCCTCACCCCACTCCCCCCACCGACCACCTCACCGGAGAGCGCCATGACCACGCGCACCACCGACCGACCGCTCGACACCGATCGCGCGACCCCCAGCGCACGGCGGACCCGTGCGCTGGTGATCCTGGCCGGCGCCGCGGTCCTGCTGCTGCTCGTCAAGGGCGCAGGGGTCCGCTTCTACTGGGTGCCCGTGGTGCTCGGCATCACCTACCTGGCAGCGGCGGCAGCCGGCCGGTCCCGCGGGCCGCTCTGGGCCCCGGGCTGGGTACTGACTGTGGTCGGGCTCGCGGAGGCCGCCTGGTTCCACGCCGGTCGCCCCGCCGACAGCTTCGAGTTCGCCGAGCTCACTTTGCTCGCGGCCGGCACCGGCGCGGTCCTCGCCGTCGCGATGAGCGTGCTGCGCGTGCACGTCAGCGCGATGAGCATCGCGATGGCAGTGTTGCTGACCGGGGCGTTCAACCTCGCCGAGGCCAACGGCGTGCACGACATCTCGGGCAACGTCTGGTTCTACGCCGCGCTGCTGGCGCTCTGGGGTGTGGCCGAGCTGCTCCTGGCCAGCCATGCGAAGGTCCGCGCATGAGCGATCCGATCGTCGTCGTGGGCGGCGGACACAACGGCCTGGTCGCGGCGTGCTACCTGGCCAAGGCTGGCCGCATGGTGGTTGTGCTGGAGGCGGCCGACAAGCCCGGCGGCGGGTCGCGGACCGACGAGACGATCCCGGGCTACCTGTTCAACACCCACTCGGCCGCGCACAACATCATCAACATGACCCGCATCCCGGCCGAGCTGGACCTGGCCGGCGCCGGGCTGGACTACATCGAGATGAGTCCGTTCGCGACCGGCTTCTTCCGCGACGGCCGCGTGGTGCGTTTCTCCCGCTCGGTGGACGAGACGTGCGCGTCGATCGCTGAGGCGGGCGGCCGCGCGGAGGCCGACGCCTACCGGGCCTTCATGCACAAGGCGATCCCGCTGGTGAAGACCGCTGTCACCGGGTTGGAGTCCGGCTCGACCCCGGGAGGGGTGCTCAAGGCGGCCGGCTCGAAGTTCGGTCAGCTGCTGCAGGGTGTTCAGCGCTCCGGCGGGCCGCTGGGGCTGATGCACGACCTGGTGATGCCGTACGGCGCACTGCTCGAGACCGCGCTGGTCAGCGACCTGACCCGGGCGCCGGTGTCAGCGTTCGCGAGCCACAGCAGCGCCGGGCCGCACTCACCGGGCGGCTCGTTCTACGTATTCTGGCAGGCTGCGTACCACCTATTCGGGCAGTGGCACCCGCGCGGCGGGTCGCAGGCGTTGACGACCGCGCTGATCCGCCGGCTGGAGGGGTGGGGCGGTGAGGTCCGCACCAGCTCGCCGGTGGCCCGGATCGACGCGCGCGGCGGGCAGGCCCGTGCCGTCGAGCTCGAGGACGGCACCCGTATCGCTGCCAGCGCCGTCGTCACCGCCGTCGACATCCAGACCGCCCTGCTCCGGCTGCTCGACCCGCCGCTGGCCGGCCGCGACGGCACCGAGCTCGCCGCCGCGCACCGGGGCAACGCCGTACAGCTCGTCGTGCACCTTGCGACCGACAAGCTCCCGCCGTACCCCAACGCGCGGCCCGGTGACTGGAACGGCCTGCAGTCCCACGTCGACACCCTCGAGGAGCTGCGGCGCGGGTTCCTGTCCGCCGAAGCGCGTCGCCTGCCCGACCCGCCAGCGACGTACTGCTTCACCCCGAGCGTCTACGACGACAGCCTCGCCCCTACGGGCAGGCACACCGTCTACCTGGCCTGCCCGTCCGCGCCGTACGACGTCGAAGGCGGCTGGGCGGACCAGGCCGAGGGCTTCGCCGACGCGATGGTCGCCCAGGTTGAGCAGCACGCACCCGGATTCACCGACAGCATCCTGGCCCGCACCGTCCGGACGCCGACGCTGATGGCGGAGGAGCTGCGCTGGCCTGGTGCGCACCCGATGCACCTCGACATCAGCCTGGACCAGCTGGCGTTCATGCGCCCCACCCGGCGGCTGTCAGGTCACACCGTCCCCGGCGTCGCCGGGCTGTTCACCTGCGGCGCGTCCACCGCACCGGTCGGCGGCATCGCCGGCAGCAGCGGCAAAGCCGCCGCCCTCGAGCTGCTCAAAGCTACGGCGTGACAGCCCGCTCGATCCCGCCGGCACTAGCACATCGCGCTGTCCAGGACGGCCGGGTAGAGCTGCTGGACCTGCGCGCGTGGCCAGAGCGCGTCCTGATGGGTCGGCCCGTCGGCTCACGCCATGTCAGCTTGATCAGTCATCTCCTGCGGCCGGTCGGGCCGGAAGCGGTCTACTTGTGTGCGCACGCGGTGCGATCAATGTGGGCCTTGCGCCAGGGCACGACGGAAGTCGAAGGCGGCTTCCGTCGGTGGCGCCAGGACGGCCAGCCGACTCGCCGCGGAGTCCGCCGACCTGGTTAGGCGAGCGACAGGAAGAGCTTCTCCAGCGCCGCGGTGTCCAGTTCGGCGCTCTCGCCGTCCGGGTTGATCAGGCACTGCTTGAGTCCGGACGCGATGATCGCAAAGCCGGCCTTGTCCAGGGCTTTGGAGACCGCAGCGAGCTGAGTGACGACGTCCTTGCAGTCACGGCCGGACTCCAGCATCCGGATGACGCCCGCGATCTGGCCTTCCGCCCGGCGCAGGCGATGGATGACCTTGGTGACGGACTCCTGCTCAAGCTGCACGATGCTCCTTCGACGTACCCGGGAGGGTACGCTGATCAACGGCGGGTTGTCGTCGTTCTCTTCCCCATGTCGGGGCCGTCGGCAAGGAGGATCATGGGCAGCGTGCAACGCCGGCCGCGTGCGCGTGACGCCGCGCCACGCAGCGTCCCCTGGGCGCTGGACGGGCAGGCCGACCTGGTGGCCGTGGACACGACCTGGGGCCGTCTGCAACCACTTCAAGCTGCGCCCGGGGTCCGCGCCGTAGGGAGCTCGAGCTGGTCGAGCTGCTGGACAGCGGCGCCCTTCTGGTCGACAGCCGGGTTCCCGGCTCCTTCGGCGGCGCCACGATCCCCGGCGCGGTCAACATCTCACACGACCAGACCGCGCAGCGCCGCTCCGGGCTCGATCCCGAGCGCATCACGGTCCTGTTCTGCAACGGCCCGCAGTGCCCGCAGTCGCCGGACGCCTTGACCTCGCTCGTCAAGAGCGGTTACCCAGCCGCGGCGCTGGCCTACTACCGGGGCGGGATGCACGACTGGGTCAGCCTGGCCATGCCGACCCAGCCGGTCGAGGACGCGTAGCGAGCAGCGTGAGCGAGGACCGCAAGCCTCAGACGCAGCGGAACCACTGGGAGCAGGTTTTCGCGACCCATCCCACGATGTACGGCGAGCTGGCCAGCGCACCCGCGCAGCACGCCATCGGCCTGTTTCGAGCAGACCGTGCGCAGGACGTCCTCGAGCTGGGCGCCGGCCAGGGGCGCGACAGCCTTGCGCTCCTCGACGCAGGGTTCACCGTGACGGCGCTGGACTATGCCGAGTCAGCGCTGCGCGAGCTGCGCGTTCGAGCCGAAAGGGCCGGCAGCGCCGGCCGTCTCAGGCTTGCGCAGCACGACGTCCGTCTCCGGCTGCCGCTTCCCGACAGCTCTGTCGATGCGGTGTTCTCCCACATGCTGTTCTGCATGGCGCTGACGACGGCCGAGCTGGTCACGCTGTCAGCAGAGGTGGCTCGGGTGTTGCGGCCCGGCGGTCTGCACGTCTACACCGTGCGGCACATCGGTGACGCCCACTACGAGCAAGGAATGGCGCACGGCGACGACCGGTACGAGTCGGGTGGCTTCATCGTCCACTTCTTCGACCGCGCGCTGGTAGACAAGCTCGCGGTCGGCTTCGACGTGCTTGACGTCGAGGACTTCGAAGAAGGTGAGTTGCCACGCAGGCTGTGGCGCATCACCGAGCGGCGCGGAAGCTCCGAAAGGCCGGACCGTTGAGCGGCCCGCCCACGAGCGGTCCGAGCACGCACACGTCCGCTGCTCCCGCAGCCAGCGGAAGCAGCCCGGCCACCGCGAGGGCCGCGCCCCTTCGATCCCCTCGGCGCGGGCCCACCCCCATCAGCGCGCCGCCTGCTCCGATCCGCAGCAGTCGTCCACGTTCGGCTTCCGATGACATCGATAAGGCTCTTGTCGCTCCTTGAGTCGCAGACGTGTCGGCGCAGGCCTACGTAGGAAAGGAGACCGCCGAAGAACAGCAGCCACCAGGCGGGATCATTGACTCGCAGCGGCCACGTCGGTCGCACGAGGACGACAGCGCCGATCAGCACCACACACAGTGCGGCCTCGTGCCTGAGCCGGCGCCCTGTGGCGAGTGCCAGCAGGGTGAGCACGAGGAAGCCGACGAGGTCCGCGACGACCCGGCGGGCGAGGTACGGGTGGCCGTACCTGAGATAGGCGGACGTCGATACCACGCCGGCGATCGTTGTGGTGGCCGCCTCAAGCCGACCGAGCGCAAAGCGCCTCGTCATCAGCTTCGGGCCCCACTTCGCCGTTGTCGTCATCGCCCCCCGCCGTACCCGCTCGCCCTTCGCTCAGACACCACCCACGACCGGCACTGCCTGCTTCGTCAGGCTGCACAGGACCTCAGGGATACCGGTGGGGGTATAAGCTGTGGTCATGCCCAAGCACGACAACCCCTGAGCAGCAAGGACGTGACATGACCGACCTGATGACCCCACCCACCCAGGACGCCGCCGACAGCGCACGGTCGTACGGCGCACTCGGCCGTCTGGGGGTCTGGACGGCCGGGCACTTCCGGATCGTCCTGGTCCTTTGGGCGCTGGTCGCGGTGTCGCTGGGCGCGTTCGCCCCGAAGGTCGAGACAGCGCTGGCCGGTGCGGGCTGGGAGGCATCGGGATCGCAGTCGGTGCAGGCCCGGCAGGCGGTGCAAGCCGACTTCGGTGGGATGTCGAGCGCGGCGCTGCAGGTCGTCGTTCACAGCGCCAGCGGGCCGGTCACCTCAGGCTCGGGCGAGGTGGCCATCCGCAAAGCCGTCGCGCTGCTGACCGCCGACCGGCGGGTGTCGCAGGTCGTGCCACCACAGCCGGGGATGTCCATCTCCCGCGATGGCCAGACGGGGGTCGTCCAAGCCGGCGCGGGAAGCGCGAACACGAACGAGATGGTCCGCGCCGCCGATGACCTCAAGGGCCCGCTGCGCGCGCTCGGCGGCCAGGGCGTCACCGTCGCGCTGACCGGCTCATCCGGGCTGTGGAGCGACTTCAACGAGGCCAACCGCAACGCGATGATGAAGAGCGAGCTGTTCAGCTGGCCGGTGACGCTCGCCATCCTGGTGCTGGCGTTCGGCTCGCTGGTCGCGGCCGGGCTTCCGCTGATGCTCACCATCGTTGGGCTGGTCGCCGCCGCCGGATCGCTGTACCTGGGCAGCCTGTCCGGCGACATCAGCATCTGGGCGATGAACTTCGCGCTCATGTTCGCACTCGCTCTAGGCATCGACTACGCGCTTTTCCTGGTGGTGCGGTTCCGGGCCGCGCACTTCGGCGATGCTGCGACCCCAGCAGACGCGGTCGGGGAGACGATGGACACCGCCGGCAAGGCGATCCTGTTCTCCGGCCTGACCGTCCTGATCAGCCTGTCCGCGGTCATGCTGGTGCCGTCGCCGGCCTTCCGCTCGATGGCGCTGGGCATCATGCTCGCGGTCACTTTCGTGCTGGCCGCGACGCTGACACTGCTGCCCGCGGTGCTCGCCAAGCTCGGTGACCGGGTCGACGCCGTCTCCCTGCCGTGGGTGCACGTCGGCGAGCACCGGTCCGCCCGCTTCGCCGGCTGGGCGGAGCGGCTGTGGAAGCGCCCGGTCGCGTACGGGGCGGTCGCCCTCGTCGCCCTGGTGGCGCTGGCGCTGCCCCTGACCGGGCTGCGCACCGGCATGCCCAGCATCAAGGTCGTGCCTGCCTCGGACTCGGCACGGGTCGGCTACGACCTGATCCAGAACGCTTTCGGCAAGGGCGCGCCCGGGACCCTGCAGGTCGTCGCCACGGCGGCGCAAGCCGACGCGACCAGCACCGTACTGACCAAGGACCCGGGCATCGCGCAGGTGATGCCCGCCATGCCCGGTAAGGACGGCCGCGTCCTGATGCAGGTCGTGCCCGCGACAGACCCATCCTCCAAGGCGATGGGCGTCACCATCGACCGGCTCCGCCACGACGTGCCCGCAGGGGTCCTCATCGGCGGCGCCGCCGCCGAGAACCACGACCTGGAAACGCTGCTGACGAACAAGACTCCGCTGGTCATCGGGGTCGTGCTCACCCTGGGCTTCCTGCTCCTGCTCATCGCCTTGCAGGCGCCGCTGATCGCCGCGCTCGGGGTGCTCACCAACCTGCTCGCCACCGCCGCCGCCTTCGGGGTTGCCCGGTTGGTGTTCCAGAACGGGCACGGCGCGAGCCTGTTCGGCTTCGAACCGCAGGGCTTCCTCGACGCGTGGGCACCAGTGTTCTTCTTCGCCATGATCTTCGCGATCGGTATGGACTACACCGTCTTCCTGCTGAGCTCAGCCAAAGAGCACTGGGAGAAAAGCGGAGATCCGCACGAAGCGATGGTCGGCGGGTCGCGCACTCCGGCCGGGTCATCTTCGCCGCCGCCGGCGTCATGGTCGCGGTCTTCTTCACCTTCGCCCTGTCCGGGCCGCTCCCGCCGAAGGAGATGGGCGTCATCCTAGGCATCGCCGTCCTCCTCGACGCCGCACTCATCCGGCTGCTGCTCGTCCCGGTCCTGCTCCGACTCACCGGAAAGGCAGCCTGGGCCAGCCCCGCCTGGCTGCGACGGATTCTGCCCGACATCCGGTTCAGCCACTAAAGGTAGGGCCTGTCTCTGACCTGCTGGCCCGTCGACAACCTCCTCCACCACCCCACCTCTGCGAACGGATCCGACATGTGCCGATCAATGACCTGCAAGACCTGCGGCTTGGCGAGTTGGACCGGCTGCGGCCAGCACGTCGAGCAGGTGCTGGCGGGCGTTCCCGAGGCCCAGCGATGCCCAGGCCACCCGACTCAACGCCAGGCGCTGGGGGGATTCGAGCCCGCATCTTCGGTCGTCGCTGAAGACAGCGCTGCCAAGGCCAACCGGCTGCTAGTGTCGTGCGCCCTTATTTCGCTTGGTAAGTAGTAGAATCGAGGTATGGCACGGACGGGACGACCCAAGGCCGAGTTGGTTTTGACCGGCGAGGAGCGCGAGCAGCTGGTGCGCTGGTCGCGACGTCGGAAGTGTTCACAGGTGTTGGCGTTGCGTTCCCGGATCGTGTTGGCCTGCGCGGATGGTGTGGACAACAAGACCGTGGCGGCTCAGTTGGGGTGCGCGCAGGTGACGGTCGGGAAGTGGCGGGCTCGGTTTGTGGAGCATCGC
>JAABUI010000806.1_pt1 | contig 20492 bp, 28 predicted proteins | sample 5559111 | NCBI WGS metagenome assembly JAABUI01 (sample SAMN10711870, study PRJNA513365) | rock metagenome | isolation source: Antarctica rocks | place: Antarctica: Victoria Land, Buttleship Promontory
ACGTGGATGCGTAGACGATGTGAGTGTAAGGGAAGGCGGTAGGTAGTTGAATTGTTGATTAGGTGCGTGTGCGAGATCGGTAGGTAGTTGATTTGTTTAGTAGTTTATATGGGTGGACGTCAGGGATTGCTCCTGCTTAATTAGATATATTCTTGGGACGTGACTGCCAAATTTGAGACAATGTGATTTCGGGCTCCGGAGCTGTCAAACAACCATTATTGGAAAGGGCACAGGCAAATCAGAGAAGTGAGTAGAAGAAGCCCGCAAGGTCTGGTAGACGCATTGGCTTTATGAAGAAAATAATGAGAAGGTTTGATAGCTTGACCGCAGTGTGGCATGTACCTTGACGCAGCCAACGCAGCAAACAATTCCAATTTCCCTTCCCCTCCTAGCAAGTGATAAGCCTTGCTCACATTTGGGGCGGACGAAACAGATATGAGATAGTGTGCAAGGCACACATACCAACCCAGCCTTTGCGCAGCAGGCTAGGCCTTTACAATGTCACAGCACCCTCGAATATTCGTACAAAGAGGACATGTGGGCATTCATAAAACCCAAACCAGCGGCAACGGCTCAGGAAAAGGCGCAAAACGTATTGTGTTTGTCAGCCTCAATGGTAATGGGCCAATCTGCCAATTTATTTGGGACGAGAGAGCGTTGGGTTGGAGGCGTAGGGCGCAACCGGGGGCTGAGACAGCAGCGCGAGGTGATCGAAGGGGCTCCCTACGTCCAGACATTTCAGAAATCAATGGAAACGTGGCACTGAGCGTTCGAAAGTAAACGTGTCTGGCTGGAGGATGTTGTTTTGCAAAGCTCTATCCAAATTGTTTGGTGAGGGAGAATCTTGACGCTAGTCCTACTCGGGATTTCTGGGGTTGGATTGTCGGAGCTCTCGTTGACACTTCTTAGAGAAAGCGCCAAGACATCTTATAGAGCGAACAGAGCCATAGAGCAAGGGCTTGATACGATTATCCATACCACAATGTCACATATGAGTACCGTAGAAATCTATTTCAACAAATTTACTGCAATGTTCTTCTCTAGACTCGTGAGCATCATCAACGCCGTTTGCTATACCCAAATTTGCTTGATTGGAAGCGCTGCTATGGACCACCTGCATAATTGAAAAGAGTCCCATGTCTTGCTTTTCCCCCTCCTCTGCCACCCAACTACTACCACCAGAATTTCGAACATGCCGACAAGAGTACTCAGGAACTATCGTTGTCGAGGAAAGGCTGACTTCCTTCGAGAGATCGCGACATGGATGTTTCAAATAATGATAAGGTTCAAGACGTCGAGATGTTTGTGTTAAAAGTGGGCAGCGTGCTATCAATTCCGTCCCATATAATCCGCGGACCAGAGGGTGTCCTCTTCCACCCTGCCTTATGGCCATATCGAAGGTGAGCCCTTGCATTATATGCTGTCCGCCCTTGCCCAACGGTAAATGGGACTTTGGGCAAGCCGAGGAAGTAGGCAATAAGTCCAGCAACCTGTTGATACGAATCAGTACCTAGCTTTACTCAGCTTCGTGAAAACCCAGGAGTGATATTACCAGTGCAGTGGCTGGAGATGTGCCGCTTGTCAATGTGAATCCACCATCTTTGAGGGCACATTGCACTGAATAGCCAGGAGCAGTTGTTGAAAGGTGGTTTCCATCTTGTGAGGGTGGGTAACTTAGCCCATTCGGCGAAGCGGCACCGACGACTATCAGAGGGAAGTTGCGGTCCTCCCAAATTCCTGGCGCTCTATCAAATTCCGTCGAATACGAATTCGCATAATTACCAGCCGGAACGACGATGACAGCATCAATATCAAAGAGGTATCCCATTATCTCTTTCATACGCAGCGCTGCGTGATCATCCTCTGCTGGTTCGGCCGTAGCGAAGGCGAAGGTTATGACTGACCTTTTTTGCCGATTGTTATCCAGTACGTTTTTGTGTGCTGTAAATAAAGCCCACATCAAGTCCTCAATGGCATACGTGACTTTCAAAACAATCAAATTGGATTTCTTTGAGACCCCATATGTACGACCGACAGCCTTTGATGCTACACAGGATCCATGAGACGTCCAGATATCCATAGCATCGTCTGTCCTGGTGTTGCGAGCCGATGGCGCAAAGAACCAGCCAATTGGTGGGTTCTGCATCCCAGAGAACTCCTTGACAAACCTGATCATCTCTACTGTCTGTCTTAGCTGAGTCTCGCCTTATAGTATGCGTAGGGTCCAGTCCGTCCTCGATTAGATAGACGTAGGCATCCTGTGAGGTCTCCTCTTCAAAAGCGTAAGAACTCCAATAAGTCAAAGAAGGTGTACCCGGTGCCCAGGAAACGTGGGCAAGATCCCAGCTACAAAATTCTTGGCGTCTAATCGTATTGAATTCTGTCTCATTCACAATAGAGAGTGAAGCCTGTGGTACAAAAGAAGCCCCATTCCCGACTACTTTTGCCTTGAGTTTGAGTCAGCCAAATTGCGTGCGGCCTGGCAGCAGAGGGTGCTAGCGGTCAAACATATCAGTATTGGACTCTCTCGACAGGGCTTACATCATTGCCACACAGGGTCGTAACCTCCAAAATCTCTATTGGGATGGCGTGCACGATCCAAAACTCAACTCCGTCATATTGAGGACGCAAATGGCTCTCAATCCGTCTGACTGATCCAGAATGAACATTGCCGTAGAGTATGTTCTGGATCTCAGCAACCTTTTGGGGATTTTGAGGGAAGACAAGGTACTTGAAGGTGAATTGGAGGTCGCTCTCCTCTTTCGTTGACGTATTGGGCGAGGCCGAGTCATTCTGCCAGCTTGAGGGTGCTCCTCTATCTACCAAGACTTGGGAAGTTGCAAGAAGACATCTGCCAAAAAGCGTAGCAATCAAGCAGTGCAATAGGAGGGGCTGTCTCGAAAGACGCATCCTGGAAGTCAGGTTGCGATAACGGAAGTTGCTTTCTTTCGACGAGTAGTGAGGTAGGATGAACACCAAGATAATGGAAGCATAGACATAACTTTGGTCAAGATATTCGGAAAACCATCATGATGAGTCCGTGCACTTTGAACTCCAACAAAGACATAAGACATTTGCGCATGGACCTTGATACAGAGGCGCCCACTTTGTTCAGACAATGGAGATCTCCGTTCAGGAGCCTGATAGTCTCAGATTGATATGCCAAGAGTATTCTTTCAAGCGCAAGGCCCCCACGACCGCAGAAAGCGCTGAGCGCACGGCCCAATATAAAGAGTCCGTGCCAATCGCATAATAAATCTGTAAAGGTGAACAGACTAATGAGTCCATCACCGCTCCGACTCTTCAGCAAGCCTCTTCTGGTGTTCGAGAAACCTGACTTGGTCTTTGATCGCTCGCCACACGCCATCAAATTGCTCTTCTTGTGGAAGCTCCCCTCCATGAGAGATAGTGTAATACAAAATCAGCCTCGGTTGTTTTCCAGGGACGCTCTGAATCTCTTGGCCTCGCACCCGCACTTTTGCAACCTTCTTAGCAGACGACTGTGTCGAGGAGTCTATTATGACTTTTCCATATTTTTTCCGCAGGTATCCGTTGACTTTCTTGAGCATATTCCGATCAAGGACGTCGTCCTTCAAATAGAGGTAAACGCCACCCTACGGGATAGTCAGATGCCATCATAGTCTGCCGACCAGTCCGTAGGAGGCTTCACCCATGTTGGTTTCTGCTCCACTTGCATAGTGTGTATCTCTGCTTACTTCTGAGAAGTCTGCTCAACGCCATTGGGATAATGTTGACCACCTGGATGCAGAGGTTGCACCGCCTAGCGCTACGTTAAAAGAGCACTTTCACCCTTAGTAGCGAGTAAGGGGACCACCACAAGCATGCTTTGACCGTACCTCGACTAAGCAGTGGAAGAGGGCATACTAACATCGACAAGCTTGTCGCCTTCGACTCGAATCTCTTTATCTCGTAGTTGTCGCATCAGAGCAAGAAAGCTGCTTTCCTGGAATTTCCGACTTTGATCGTCTTTGACATTCTCGAGCAGCAGACCTGCTGTCCTGGCAAGCTCATCCGCGTCAGTCTCGTCATTGCTTTTATCTTTGTTTTCTTCAGCTTCCTCGAGGATCCTGTCTGACCCTATGCGATGATGGTCACGCCAAGTGTCGTCCTCCGTACTGTTCAATTTTCGTCCAGCTTCTTCCGTGCGGTATAGGTCCTGATCAAGCTGAGTGTCTGTTTGCTGGAGATGCATCTCCGATCTGGCATTCTCGAATGCTCGTTCGAACGCAGCTTCGTCATAAATGTCATCAACTTGCCTCTCAGGCTGCTTTTGCTGTGCAATGGGAGATAGCATAGTATCTTGCTGCGGTATAATTCCACCCACGTAACCGTAGGCCCGATTGACAGCAGGTCCTTGCTGTTGCTGAAGCGGATAGGCAGAAGATTGGTTCTGGTGACGTAAGAAATCTTCCTGCCATCCAGACGGTTTGCTTCGCTGCAAAGGTGCATGATGGTGGAATTGAGACTGTGGAATGGGCGATAATTGAGGTCCACCAAGATTTAGATTCTGGAAGTCTGAAGCCCAATTCGAAGGCGGATTCGGGTGCTGCTGGGAGTTCGACTGGAACGAGGTCACGGGATCATGGTAGGAGGAAAGCTGAGGGTCTAGGTTTCCGGTTTCAAGAGGGTGGCCTGCCTGGAAGGCTTCGAATTCCGCATCGATGATACCAACATTAGGTCCAGGGAGCGATCTGAAACTCTGAGTAACGTTAATACATTTCTACGAACTCCGGATGCAGGCTGCGTCAAACCTCCGCCTGTGCTTGACGAGCCGCAAGTCGATCCTGCTGCAAAGTTCTATCAACGGATGTCTGCTTCTGAAAGGTTTGCAGAGCATTCGAAGGGCCACACAAGGCGTCCGCCATCTTGTCGCTGCTAGGATTAGGAGAATGTAAATGTTGATGAAGGGGTATGGCAGCCGTTAAGTACCTACAAGAAGACGATGAGCCGAGGTTCGTTATTGAACTTCCTGGTCGCCGTACGCTACCAAGGCCATTGCATCTTGGCCTCAATAGCCTTCCGTACCGCTGTCACGGCTAGCATTAGCCCCCAAAACGGTAATCGCATATAGGTAGAAACTTAAAGCTACTGACACATTTTCGCGTCTGCTGTCCTCATTCCTCCTGCCCTCGACAAACCACCAGCGAGGAGACAGCATGGTAAAGCTCCCCCCAATCTCATGGTGACTCCCAACTAATCAGTTCCAGGCGCAAGTCATCACCAACTCCGGTCACGATGACATGATTGTACGTTCCCCCCTCGAAAGCTCGCCTACGATCTCCGGAGCCCAATGACCGCATACTGATTGAGACCGCAGCATGATGCCGTACTGGATTACTATGGCCGACGGCTCGCGACCTGTTCGTCCGACAAGACGATCAAGATATTCGAGGTCGAGGGCGAGAATCATAAGTTGACGGAAACGCTGCGAGGGTAAACAACCATTCCACCCCAGTTGCACGTATCACACTACTAACAATCACCCACAGACACGAAGGCGCAGTCTGGTGCGTCTCATGGGTCCGCCTCTCCCCCTCCAACCCACCCTCCACCCCCAACAAACCACCCTCCTAACCCCTTGCACAGGCCCACCCAAAATACGGCCCCATCCTCGCCTCCTCCTCCTACGACGGCACCGTGAAAATCTGGCGCGAATCCCCATCCCAAACCACCACCCCCGCCACCCCAACCTGGCAAACCGTCGCCTCCTTCACCCTGCACACCGCCTCCGTCAACATCGTCTCCTGGTCCCCCCACGAATCCGGCTGCCTGCTCGCGTGCGCCAGCTCCGACGGCCAAGTCAGCGTGCTGGAGTTCCAAGAGGGCAATTGGACGCATCAGGTGTTTCACGCGCATGGGGCCGGGGTCAATGCGGTGAGTTGGGCGCCGGCGGTGGTGCCGGGGAGTTTGGTGAGTAGTAAGCCGAGTGCGGCGGGCGTGAGGCGGTTTGTGACGGGGGGGAGCGATAATGGGGTCAAGATATGGGATTATAGGTATGTTTTCAAGCCCCGCCGGAACGTCTCCTCGGACATCAACTTCCGCTGATGCAAATTTTCCGTTCTCTTCGCTGCCTTCGAAACCATCGATTGCTAATGTTTCCCCTTCTAGCCCCACAGACCAAACCTACCACCCAACAACCACCCTCTCCGGCCACACCGACTGGGTCCGCGACGTCGCCTGGGCCCCCACCATCCTCCAAAAATCTTACATCGCCTCCGCCTCCCAAGACAAAACCGTCCGAATATGGACCTCCGACCCCTCCTCGCCCAACGACTGGAAAGCCACCGTACTCAACTTTGATGCGGTGCTGTGGAGGGTGAGCTGGAGTCTGAGTGGGAATGTATTGGCGGTCAGTGGGGGGGATAATAAGGTTAGTTTGTGGAAGGAGAATTTGAAGGGGGAGTGGGATTGTGTCAAGTGGATTGAGGAGTAGGTTATGGGGAGAGGGCGGGGATGGGGGTGTTGGTGTGTATGACGATGACGGGTTCATGCGGAGAGAGCTATACTATACTATACAGTATCGTCTAGGTGGTAGACCAGGTGTAAATGGAAAGCATTTTTTATTTGACCGCTATGAGATGAAGCTTTTGCTATGTAAGATGTCCAGGATGAAAACGATCCTAGCGCTGAACTGGGTGAGGTCCTATGCGTAGATCTCGAGAGTCCAACTATCTCTGGAGATAGATGCCCTAGAAAACGTGCTGCCGATTGCAAGTGTGAGGTCAGTCGAGCCACGCCAAGTGGAAAGTCGACAAAGTTGAGGACCGCGACTTCGAGAGCCCTTTTGTCAGCCTGTGTACAAGCTGTGATGATACGATGAGTTGTATCCAAGCCTCGCCGGAGTCCGTAATTTTCCAATCGAGCTCGGCCCTAAACCATCCTGAATTGAGGGCGAATATTGTGATGCTGCTGGCGCATCCTGAGATCCAAACGCCAAAGACCGTAAAAGAGTAAAGATGAATGGGTTTTCTGTCGTTAGTAACCTAGCCAGTCCACACGGGACTCTGTAGGATCCCCTGGCCTAGCGATCTCTCACGGGTCCCGATCCACCTCCCAGAAGATGAAAGGTCCCATGCAGATTCTCTCCTGATCATCCCCCATTGGACTCCACCAACGACCCAAAATGATTTTCCCTCCAGGCAGTACCACTCCTTCGTAAGCCCAGCATCCGCCGTCGATATCAAGGTCATCGTCGACCTGAGGAGGAGACTGGTTGAAAGGGTTGATAGGGGTGAAGGACGTGGTGGACCCGGATTTATTTGCAGGAGACGACCAATCTGCTGCCGAGGAGGAGGGGGGCGATGATGCATTCGATACATTAGTAGATGATCCATTGTAAGGAGTGGATGACCCTGTGCTGGATGGGAATGAGGCTTGAGAACTTGAGTCTGTTGGGAAGTATTTCATAAACGTAATTCGCTGCCAGCCCGGAATCCCTTGCTGGGGTGGTAGAGGATGCAGAATCCCTCTGCAATCGAATGGTTCTGCATCCGTTCCGGAGCCGGAAAATTGGCGATAATGAACGCCATGCTTTGGATTCGTGGCTGGCGGTGTTGTGAGCCCTGGCTTTAAGGGCTGTGTCTTTGTTTTATCGTCAATGACGGCGTCGACCTTTAGGGGAGTATTCATATCAGGAGGTATTTTAGGCTTCTGGAATTTGTCAAGTTGCTTGCACAGAGCAAGCGGAGGCATCCCATGGAGGTGCGACTCAAAAACCTTAGGCCAAGGTTTGGTATCGGCAGGGGCAGCCGCAGTGAAATTGAGATCTAGGGTTTGGAAACCGTCCTGATAGTCAATCGAGTCTATGAAAAGTTCGGTATTAACCTGAGCCGAACGGATACGGCGCATATCATTGGCTTTGTGCAAGTAAGCTATCACGGGAAAGACCGTCTGTCAGCTAAAGGGCAATCCTCATGATCGAGCAAAGATAGCTACATACCATATGTTCCTAACCAGTGCTTCCCCAGCACCGCTGGGCCCTGCTGGAGTCGCGCGTCCCAGGCCTTGGGCTTTTGGTGCTCCGCCAGGCCAGTGAAGAGCTCGTAGAGCGTCTGAGCTCCTAGGGTAGTCATGTGGTGTTTGAAAAAGTTGACCATATGTGTGAGAAGTTCGATGTTGACTTTGTTGTAGCTCTTGCCCTTGAAAATAGGGCTCTTGCTTGGATGGCTGTAGACTGCCTTCTGAGAGTGCGCGAAAGCTTGGGTCGTAGGCGAGATGCTGAAATCGAGTTGAAGGTGGGTAAGAACCAGTTGCAGCGTTCGAAGCCGGGAATTATTCAGTCGCCCACACTTAGCGAAGACATTGTCGAGGATGTTGGAAGTGTTTTTGTACCCGCGAAGAACGAGTAGGTTTTTAGACATTTCCTTCGCTTTGCAGCCGAGAGGCACATCGGTATAAGACTCTAATCGATTTTGACTAGATCAGCAAAGCGAACAAAGACATTTACTACTGATGTCTGACAAGACGGATAGAAGCTGAAAGCTTGATGGCTAGGCCTAGACTTGTGAAAGTAGTTCCTTACCAACGACGAGGTCTTCCAGAACTTTCAGGACCTTAGCAGCTTCACGATCGAGACGGTCATGGCTCATTCTCCAATCAGTAGTCCCCCTGAGGGCTATCGACCTATCTTTGTATTTGATTTCTAATTCTTCAACATGCGATCCTGCGGGAACATCGAATTTTCGAGCGAACAGCTCCGGCCAAAGACGACATTGAGAGGACACAGCAGTGTGATGAGTGGCATGACAAGTAGATATGAAGCTGACGACGTCTCTATCTGTCGTTATGAATATGCCAATATTATCGTTGAGCTGAGGTACCCCCAGGAATTAGCATCTTGTAATGTCTATCCCAAAGAATGGCCACAAGCTTAGCTGACCTCAAGTGGCAAGTTATTGAATGCCATTGTTCCTTCTCAAGGAATGGATAGCTATGAAGAAAGGGGCCACTGAATGAGGGCAGGATAGTCGACGTAGTATGTGAGGAGAAGTGTCTTGCGATGCACTGAATTGTTTCTCTGAAATTCCGACACTGTCGATGACAACCCAGAGCGATGCAGTGGTGTATGTCTACAATGAGTGTTTTTTGGCGTTAGCAGAGATCTGACTTGCGTTGTGGTAGGCTTCTAATGACTTCAGGTCGTGTCTGAAATCAGCTTGCGTTGTCAGAATTGGTCTGTCAAGGACAATGTAAGTGTCGACGACAGCGATCCTGTCGTCCCAATTACCAAGCTCGATGCCGTAGAAGATTGACAAGACCAGTACCGAGCTAAAGCAGCAGCATGCTTGAATGGAAGACGCCAGTGAGTGGTGCTGAGTACCACAGGAAAACGTAGAAAGTGAGGTGGTTGGTCATTCAGATAGGGCTGGACACTTGCAGCCCCTGAAAAGGTGAGGTTTCGCAGTGAATGACTGATAATGCAACGTGAATTCCAACCCACCACAAACTTGTCCTTTCATATCACTGCCACATGAAGTACAATGATCTGTCAGAGATGTTGCGCTTCTCGTTCTGGTATTGTGAGATAGGACACAAGTCTGCATTTCCGTTAAAGATTCAATCTCTCAACAATGGGCAACACTCAGGATCGATAGCCTCATGATAAGATGGACCAAAACTTGCCTTCTCAGAATGGAGAAGAGACTGATATGATCGTCGGACTGTACCCACCTGACTCCGGCGGTGAAATCCAGACCAAGTGAATGAAGGTTGATGAAACACTGACGATGCGATTTTCGGCATCACCGAACAGATCTCAGAAAGTCTTGAAGTCGGTCAAATTGCTTGCAGGGAATATGACAGAAGTGTATGGAGACATGACAGATGGGACAATCTCATGTGTAGGAATCGGGGGATTCTGATTTCTGTTCCCAAAACCGTGACTTCCCTTAAATCCAAAAGTAAATGGCAATTGCAGCCAAAACGAGCGAAGCGACACCAACACCATGTCGATCAGCATCAGAACTCTTACCACCAGTATTGTCTGAATTGCTACTGCTCCCAGCAGTGCCATTACTTGTCTCATCCCGCAAAATAACATAAACTTCTCCACTGTAGTCCGCGCTTAAAAACATCCTGCCCTGGCTATCGAAAGCCATGCTCACAGGTCTGAAGCAGCCTTTTGGGCAGGCGGAATTGTCAGCGTTGGCAAAGATGTCAGTATAAGACGTGTTGCTGTTTGCCGGGGCAACAGGCTCGCCGTTCGCGAATTTGATGGTGGAGACTTTATAGCCGGATGGATTGGTACGGTCCCTATAATTCGTAAGGGAGCCGACCCCCTACACAGTCATTGCGCAACTTACCAGCTTCCATGGAATGTCACCCATCCATCGGTGCCACTGTTATTGAATTTGATGTCCAACGGCGCCATGTGCGCTTGGAAAGTCAGTCTCGGAGGCGTCTGCTCTACGCAGTAGGTGTCGTTGATGGTATTATTCTGAACCCCAATTGCGAACTGACTTCCAACCGTCAAGTTGCTATTCATAGGTATACTGCTAGGATCCCATGCAGCAAAACAATATGGATAACCATAATTGCTACCCTGAGGCGCATACTTCGTACCATTCAAGTATCCGTGAAAGTTCATCTCTTCACCTGGGTTATCCTCATGAACATCTTGACCATCGCGCGTCGCCTGGTCGACAGAGTTCTCGACAGAGTAGATGCCACCAGTCATTGGATGCTCCACCACCCCAACGGAGTTGCGCAGACCCCAGCCTAAGCGTAGACCGTCCGTATCATAGTTGTAAGCGGAGTCGGTCATGTTGTCAAGGTTGAAAGCTCGTATTTGGCTGTGCCCAGAAGATAGCATTTCTGCTTCGGGATCGATGTTTGAAGTACTGCCTCTGCTAACCAAGAGTGTACTATTGACTTTCTGAGATATAAGAAGAGTCCGGGTGGTATGGTCGCTTGTACTCATGCCTGAGACAATGGTCTTATTGGTGTCACTCACAGTAGATGTTACTGGATCGTAATCCCACGAATATGCTGCTTCTGGCGTAGAAGCGTATAGTGTCCTCCCATCCTGCGAGAGGGCCACCCCGTGATTTAAAGCTTTTGCCTCTAGGACAACCTTCTTCGACTTGACACTGAGGCATGTACCACCATCGTCCTGGAATTGCAAGCTGGCGATTCCGGATCCTGATTGCACAACAAGCAAATTCCCCGAGCTGTCGAACGCTATGCCACGAGGGTTCGAGACGCCCGTGGCAATCAGCGCCGCTTGGTATCCTGATGCAACAGAGGGCTTGATTCCATTCGTTGGGGTCAGTGTAGTCGAGCAGCCTGAAGAAGATTGAGCAAGAGCTTGAGTAAAGTAGGTACTCAGTAGGGCAGCGACGGAAGAGAGAGAGATCCGCCTCATTTTGGGAGCTGAGCAAAGAGCAGATTTAACAGACACGGCGTATCAGAGCGAGTACAGGAGATGAGGCAGGAGGTGTTTTTCTGGTCTATCACAGATAGATGATGAAGAAAGGACAAACAGTCAGCAACTGAGGGGACAAAAACTACCTATGCAGACATGCTGCGCATGCCTGCTGATCTGCCGGATGGCGAAACTAAGACATCACGATTACGACGTCTTGACTTGGTTGACTCTGTGCAATGCGGTTCTTGATCATTCGGGATACTCGTTGACAGAGGAAGCTGGTGGTTCACGTCCTGCTATGCTTCAGGAGCAGACGGAGGAGTAGATGGAGAAGCAGACGGAGGAGTGATCGTGAGGTGGAAGCCTTCATTCGGTCTTGGCACCAGAATCAACCCTAACCCTCGATCACGGCTCTTGACTGCTGTGACTCCGACCATCCCCTTCTCATACCCCTTCTCCTACCTCAGTACTTAATCTTTCAATATTGACGACCCTACCTCAATGAAAAGAACATAAATCGCACTTAGAGACATCATAGGTAAGTGGAAAAATATTCGCATTGGGTATCTAAGATTATTCGTGAAAACATCAGTCGCAAGCTTCTCGCTCATATAAATGACAAAGGAAAAGTATCGCTTCTCCAATCTACAAGGCCTCTCCAACCCCTTGACTCCACCTGTTGTGGTCATTGTATCCATCGTAGCTATCATGCTGCCCAGGCACGGCATTATGACCGTTTCCGTGGGCTCCATTTGATTGCAAGTCCTCAAACCTTAGTCGTCTCGGCTGTCCGTTGATGCTGGTAGCCGGACTCCTACTGCTTCGTCTCCGGCCATCGTGCTGCATGCTCTGCCTTGGACTATGGCTCTGGCGTCTCTGTCGATTGGCGTTGTACTCAGATTCTTCCCATGGAATAGGAGGTGCAGCTATCTGATTTGACTGACGCGCAGTATTGCTGAAACGGTGCTGGTGTTGCTCCCAGGGCGCCATGCTTTCGCCTTGCGCAGGTGCGTAGGGATCCGAGCTGCGTTGGTATTGCTCGCCGCTGCTGTTACTTGGCGTAGCGTTGCTGAGACTGGATTCATAACTGCTGTCCGCGAATTTGCTGGCACGCTTCTCGCGATTGGGGGAGCGTGAGGGTACCTCAGGTGGGGTGCTGTAGCCGCGGCTGTTGCGGAATTTGGTATGTTCATCCGAATCATAAGCGGTTGTTGGAACTCCAGCAGTTTCTCTGGCATTTGATGAACGGCGAAGATCTCGCGAAGGTGCATCGGTTTGGAGCACATGGACGTGCATGTCCTCGTACGGCTGGCCAATGCCGCTGTACGGTGGGATTGCACCTCTGGGTTGGTGAATTGTCTGGCCAGCAGGTGTACCAAAGCCATTGAGACCGAACGGGGTAGGCGGCCTGTCCGCATCGTTGTGAGTTGAAAGGACACCAGATTGTGGACGAGAGTTAGAGCGAGACCTTGAGCGATCGCGCAGGCGTTGTTTCTCAGGCATGACGTATGGATCCGCACCCGCGACCGTGCCATCTGTAAGGCCACTGCGAGAGTTGGGTGCTGTCCGGCGTGGGCTAGGCGGAGCTGGAACGAATGGATTTTCAGGGCCTTGACGCATTGCTGGGTGATGTGATAGACTGGGAGCTTGACTGTGAGTGGCCCTATGATGTTCAGTCGCGGCCGCAGCCATCAAAGGGACTGTAGGTGATTGTTCCATGGGTATGTGGTGACCCTGTTGCGCCGGAGTGTAATTGGAGTAATGTCGACCTGGGTTGATAGGTGATTTCCATGAAGCCACTTCCCGATCAGGGACTGGGGTGACGCTTCGCTTGCGCTTGTGGCGACGTCTGATCAGACAGCAGCAAAGGAGACCAAGGATAGCGAGGAGGAGTATAGCTGCAACGACGCAGCCAACGATGATGCCAATCTTCGCCCCTGAACTCAGACCGTGGTGAGCCGGAGCCGCGCTGGTTGAAGGCGAGGCCGCTGCTGCTGCTGGTGGTGTTGGTGTAGGAGAGCTGGATGATGATGTCGATGAAGCGGACGAGGTTTCTTGAGATGCAGCAGACTTGACGACACTAGCAGCAGCGCCAGCAGCACCGATGAAATTGTTAAGAGAATTCGAGGTTGTGGCAGCCGCTTGTCCAGCTACACTGGCAACGTTTGACAGCGCAATGGCCGCTGAAAGAAGGAGTTGTCGCTGCATCGTCGGATGTATGTGATAGCGATGAGGGTAGACCATGTTTCTGTGTGGGTGATATGAAATGATCAGATACACAGACTCCCACAGTATAGTGAAAGCTCGCTATACCAGGGATTGAGAATGAAGAGTTGACTGGAGTGAAGGGAGATTTGAGAGGATAACAGCCACACTTATGGCATCATGCCAAGTTCCCATGCGCGAGAACTTGCAGCAAGCGCCTTCCTCCCTCTGGTTCCGAGGGGCTTGTGGCTGAAAGGTGAGTTGATGATTGGATGAAGTAAGGGTCAAGCCACGAATACTGCCGTCAATGCCTGCTCTGCTCTTGCAGGGGATCGGCGAGCCTAGAGGCTGGTGGAGACGTTGGCGTGCTCGGCGTGCGGCCTGGCGATGACGCAGGTGCGGTCACGAAAACTTGATTTTAGGGATACTCGATCGTTGTGTTTGCTATCACCATCGCCGGGGTTTGACTTCGAATACAGCGACACTGTACTACAACAGTGTTCAATGGATGTAATCAGGTCAGAAAACAATGCATTGTCCAAGTGGAGCTTCTCAATACATTCTCGTGCCTCCACATGGATTGAGGTTGATTGATCACGTTATCGACGTGGCTATGCACAGCCACAGTATACTAGTCCCAATAAGGGTATCAATCAGCAGTCCGTGGACTCTCCCTTTCCAGAACGATGGGGACTATGGCGCGTCCTTTGCAACGAAGCTGATCACCCGTCTACGGGTATGGGAAGCATACACTCGCTTACTTCCCATCATCAGCATGGGCATCGCCTTCCTCTTCAAGCCATGATCCAAATTGATCCAATCGCTTTCCCTCGTCCTCACCATCGCCCTCCTCAAGGGCCAATTTTTTCTCACTTGTCTTCTCGAATTTCTCGTTCCCGTCCGCGATGTAAGCTTCTACCACCATGCCGGAGAAATGTCGGCCATTCATAGTCTGTATGATGAAAATGGTCAGCATACATCAGTGTATTGCCATATTGCGATTGGTAACGGATCGGATGTGGGCGACACAACGTACGTTTACACAAGCTTTCGCTGCCTCTGCATTACCATACCGTACGCTCGCGACGCCATCAACCTCTTTATCAAATAGCACGACATTCGTGACTGGGCCCATCTTTGAGCACTCCTCGCGAATGTCTTCCTTGATGTCGAGGATTGCTGCTGGATCTTCCTGCCCAATTAGAGACACGTCAATACGTTTCTCATTTAGTGGAATGGAGAACTAGACATACTTCGAGTTCCTGTAATGTAAACATATGCTTCAATATGACAACTTTGTCCCATCTTGAGCTCGTGTCCTGCAAGACCTGCGGATCATCATCATCCCAATCCGCAAGTTTGCTGTAGACCGTCAGCATCACAACACCAAACCAACTAATTATGGGTACATGTTTACTTATTCAATTTCTGCGTCTTCTTGATAATCTTCTTCTTATCTTTCATGTTGCTCTTCGCTGGAGCATCCTTCTGGGTCTTATAGCTAAAATCTGCCGCAGCCACCTTCATCTTCTGCCCTTGCCCCAACCGAAATTCTGTATCATCCAAAAGTTGTATTGCTAGTTCCACACTCTCCGGCCGAAAAAACAGTATCAATGCATCGCCTTTGAATTTCCCATCCTCGTCAGCGTAAAGCTTGATGCGTGGCTTGCCGCGGTCAATTTCTTCAGCAATGACGCCACATCGGGAGAACACAGAATGGACTTCTTCGGTGGTGATGTCGTGTGGAAGAGAGGTAACGTAGATGGCGGTATTCTTGCGTTCACGGGGTTCGGGGGTTGGTTTGGACTTTTTGGTCGTAGCTCGGCCTCCTGTCTCCTGGAGGAATGATGATCAGCTCGCTCTGAACTGTGCATGCTCGGATCCAGGCCAATGTAGCTTACTTCTTCACCGTTCGTGTAGACTTGCTTCTTCCTCTTTTTGCCTGCTTGCGCCGGCTCCGACTCATCTACACCCTTGACCGCATACGCCGCTCTCTGTTGCTCCAGTAAAGCGTCGTCCAACTGTATATCCCCGAGACCAAAGCGATTGATTAGAATTGACCATCCATCGGACTCATGTTGCAAAGGCCAGGTTGTGAAGATTGACCCTCATGTTGGTTAGGGGATGAGGGCGTACCACAGGAACCCATCGCTTCAACCCATCGTCGAATTCGTATTCTTGCCCATCATCTGCTTCGAGGATGAACTTATTGTCGAGCTTAGAAAAGGAGATGCGGGGGTCGCTGTCGAATTCTTCTGGATTCTGAGGGAAGCCGGACAGAGGTGGGGCGGGAGAATCGCTGGGAGACTCGAGGCTCGCCATATTCTTTGCGCCAATTGTAGGAATGTTGGGATTTTAGCATGTGGAGCCGTAGGTCCATAAGGTGGTCCCTGGAAGTTTGATGGCATTAGAGGCCTATGCTTTCCTAGGCCTCCACTAGCGCGTGTTGGGCTGTGTACAAGCACCCCATGCTGGGAGAGAACTTTCCTTTGGGGCCCAGGAATTACGTTCCGCAACGAGGATGTTATTCAGCACTTTGCAAGGAAGTAATGGTGGATCATGTAAGACATGACTTAGAATACAATTAAGGCCTTTCTACCAAGGCACAGTTTAAGACTTTGCTCCACATCACCTGGTATAAATCCTCGTCACACCGTGACGCCGTCATCATGACCACCTCAAAGAACGATAGATACCGCCAAGATCGTAATACATGCCGATCAAAGGTCGAAAAACACGCTAGAGCTAGAATTGACGACGAAAGCTGCTCAAACACGTTCCTGATGACTTCTTAGAGCGGTCTCGTCTGTTGAGCCAGAAAAGCTCTTCTCGTGAACACCAACGGGTGAATCGTTATCGTTCGAGAACTTCGAGTCCCCGTCATCAATCAAGGCATCACCATTAATGACATCCCGAGTAAGCTCCACGTAGTCGTAGGCAAATTCGCCGATTTCAGCATCGTCCATACCGAGCAATTCGGCTTCTTCGCTTGTGCGGAGGCGAAGGCCGGGAAGGAGGTTCATGAGGAAGAGAATCAAACATGAACCACCAAACGAGTATGCCGCGCCGGAAACAGAGTCAGCCAATTGGTAGGCAAGTTGAATCCAGTGGCGATTAAGCCAGCCACCTTTGATGACGGTAAAGCCATCGAGATGGGCTATGTAATCGCTGGAGGGCTGTTAGTGGTTGTAATCTGTGCTGCGGAATGAAACCCTTACGCAGCAAAGAGACCAGTGCACAAGTTGCCAACAAATCCACCAATTGCATGTACAGCAAAGATATCCAATGCATCATCAATGCCGAGGAAAAATTTGATCTTGGTTCCGTAATTGCATGCTGACCCTGCAAGAACACCATAGACAACAGCCGACCAAGCAGGCACATAACCAGATCCTGGCGTGATGGCGACGAGACCTGCAACCACCCCAGAGCAGAACCCAACTGCGGACCATTTCTTCTCGAGTCTGTAGTCCAAGAGGCACCAGGTCACTCCTCCTACCGAGGCTGCCAGGTTAGTGACCACAGCAGCCATCACCGAACGCATGCTGGCGCTCAATGCTGATCCTGCATTGAAGCCGAACCATCCCACCCAGAGAAAGACTGTGCCGATGATGACAGAGGTCACATTATGAGGCCGAAAGTTCAGCTCATGTGTTCCGTGACCCCTTCGTTTGCCAAGCATAAGTGAGTATGCTAGAGCTGCCGACCCGGATGAGATGTGCACAGGCGTGCCACCTGCAAAGTCGAGACCACCCATTGAGGCTACCCATCCCGATGGGTTCCATGTCCAGCAGGCAATGGGATCGTAGATTACTGTTGACCAGATCAACATGAAGATGACGCAGGGCAGCATGCGACCTCGCTCCGCAACAGCACCAACAGCAAGGGCAACACTGTACGCAGACTAGTCAGCTAGGGTCATCTCTACAATAGAACGGTCCTTTACGTTATCGCGGCGAACATGCCCTGGTAAACGGCAAAGAGGAGATCGGGTATCTTGTGACTACCGACCGAAGGCGCGGCCAAGGTGTTTCTGAATCCGATGTTGTCGAGGTTGCCGATGAATTTTCCCGCGGTATGGGAGAAAGTGAGCGAGTAGCCCCAGAGGAACCATTGGAACGAGGTGACACCGGCCGCCATCATCGAGAGCCATATTAACGATAGGGCAGATTTCCTCCGAGCCAGTCCCGAGTAGAAGAAACTGAGAATGCGCGTCAGTCATGAGGCCCGTCAATGTCTTCGTTGAATGGCCGACCCACCCCACGCCGGGAATCATGAGCAGAACGAGAGCGGTGGAGGTGAGCATCCATGCTATATCACCCGACTGAAGTTGATGGTCAGCCAACGTCTATGATCGTGTCTTGACGGGAAAAGTGTACCTGGTAATGAACATTCAAATCCTGGACCAGGGAATTTCCACCGGTCGGGATCGTCTCATTGTAGGGGACCTGGGTCGTGTAGTTGATGGTGGCCGACATGATGGAAGGTCACCGCAAGGCAGGTCGAAGGCTTTGACGGTTCGACTGCGACGACGTTGCGAAGTTGGCGATGATGCAGACGAGCTCTCCTCTACCCACACACCAAATTTGATGGCTGCGGAGTGGTGAGGAGGTAATTGTAGGTTGCAGGCGCGGGAAGGAGTAGCGGCGCCTTTCAACTGGAGCGGTTCAGGGCCAGTGTGACCGTGACTGAGTCGAGTTCTCGCCCCACCCCCTGTGATTGCGAACTAAGGCCCTTCGAGATTCGCCCCGAGGCAAAGTCAATCGTGGATACTCAGCACGAGATCAACGATCATGTAATTTGTCGAGATCAGACGAATATCTGCATCTATCATCAACCACAGCGAGGAGGGCGAAACAAATGCTCGACGACGACTATCTCCACCGACCGCGCAATTCCATGACCGAACACCTGACCAGGGCGATAAGGAGGGCGGCGAGGGGGAGGCGAAGGGTCCCAGTGGGCGTTGATCGACCTGCAATTAGGGTTGATGGTAGGCAATCGGACGCGTGGGATGCCGCCCCTTAAGGGGGCTCTAATTTTGCTGCAGGCACTGCAGGCACCGAAAGGAGTCCACATGTGCGCGATTCGGCGTGGGGACTGCCGCTAATCGAGCTAATGTAACGGGAAGGTCGCAAGAGTGGAACTGCCCGAGAGGCAAAAGTCTGTCTGTCGCAATTCGACCGCGTGAGCTCCGTGCTATGATTCTATGTTTACATATGGACGACAACTGGTGGTTTCAATCAACCACCCAGGTCATACCAATGTCCATGGCCCATGGCTGATCCGTGGATCGAAATCAATCAAGAGGTCGTGAAAGGTGGCTGAAACCATTTTGTGAAATGCGTTTCAAGGACTGGTTGGCTGAGATTGTTTTCCAACCTTGGTTTGCGGAGTGGTCGTTGATCAACCCAAGATCCTTTGTTGATATCTCTGTCTATGCTGCAGAAGGCTGATCGTGTCAGGTCGCGCACTGGGACAAAAGGAAGAGTATTGCTCGGCGCGATATCAGTGTGCTCATCCAATCTAGCTGTTAGTCGTGAAGTATACGTCTGTGACCGAAAGATAAGGGTATTATCGACGAGCCAAAGTTGTCCACGCCTTACTGGGCGGGGACTTGAATATTGAAGAGGCCAGGGGAGTCAGGTAGACATCAGCATGAAAGCGTAGATTAAGGCGAGATGCATCTGCATGGTAGTTTCATCAACGCGAATATGTACGACTTGGCATTCGCTTCTTGTGTAGGGAGCTTGTTTGCCTTATCAACCTGGTAATGCTTGAAAGAGGTGTCTGTCTCTTGGGGTTTACCATGCCATGGTGGTATGACCAAAACCTTGTCAAGAGTTAGATGCACCAACCTTATCGCCCTTCCCACAGATCTCATCGACTCATCTAGTGCCATCCTAATCCGGGGAGCCACGTCGGTAAGGTCTGCAAGGTCGATCCCAAGGCGACTTCTTCCTACACGGGAGAAAAGTAGGTTCACTTCTGGTACAGTCCTCCTTATCCCAACCGACCCGGTGCCTGGCAGTCCTCTTCACATCGCTGTCCGCACGCCGTTAGCCATATCACGAGTGAAGGCAAGGAACGAAATCCTGCGAGCAAGAGCAGGGTCACTGGCTTTTCTATCCACAAGGTAGAGAGATTTTTGCTAGATTTCGTCCCCAGCTTTGGAATATGAAGCGTTTTGCCGCAAACATCTCCGCTGCTTTTGTTCATATTCCAAAAGACTCTTTGTGCGTATCTATCACAAATGCTGGAGATGTTGCTCAGCGTCGGAAGTATAGTAAGAATTAGTAGGATCTGGTGACAATCAAATAGAAAAGTCTTCGATAATGCCTAACGTTATGTGGGAGCAAGACGCAAGAGCTGATTATCGTGCCTGTAAATACTCTGTTGTAGCGTGGTTTTCTCGCGCCCGGGCGGCCAACTCCTCATACAAAAAACTAATTATGATGAAGCCTATTAAACCATAGCCACGAGGTATATAGGTCCTATATTCTATGGGAACTATCGAAACACCCTACTTAATAATTTACTACCTTGCTCCGGTAAATCCTAGGGTTATATATGCGTGCCTAGCAAATGGCCAAATAGTGGTTATGGCTTCGTCGCAAATTCAGCCCTATTATGAAACCTCAAATCGCCAGCAAAACGGCCGTTAAATAGCTAAATTAGCTATTAGCCACGTCGCACAGCTAGCAAATAGGCTATAGACTTAACATACTACTATTTAATACATAGCGACTCTATCTATTAGGTCTTTAGCTTATTTACTAGCTGTGCGACGTGGCTAATGGCTAGAATAGCTAAATCGCCAGTAAAACGGCCGCTAAATAGCCAAAATCAGCTATTAGCCACGTCGCACAGCTAGCAAATAGGCTATAGACTTAACATACTA